>Ga0209700_100527_pt1 | contig 72727 bp, 27 predicted proteins | sample SiratroredBW_FD_187528 | JGI IMG/M metagenome (GOLD analysis project Ga0209700, IMG submission 187528) | Root nodule microbial communities of legume samples collected from California, USA - Siratro red BW (SPAdes) (version 2) | ecosystem: Host-associated > Plants > Roots > Nodule | place: USA... | reverse complement strand
ATATATATATATATATATATATATATATATATATATGTATATACATATATATATACATATATATATATATATGTATGTATATATATATGTATATATATATATATATGTATATATCTTATCGCTTTTAATTTTTTTAGTTATTTTTAAATTTTTTATAATAGCAAAAATTTTAAACTATTCAAAATAATATCATTTAATGTATTGTATTTGAAAATTATTAGATGGTTATAGAAACCGTCACAGTTATAAAAATAAATAAATAAATAAAACTAAAAAGGAAGAACAGTTGGAGTTGTTCAAATAAGTAGGGAACTTTCACATTCTACATTCCTTTAGTACAGGTCTAAAATATAATTTGTTTGGTGTAAGTTAATAAGTTAATTATGTGAGTCCTTATAATGTTGCTTTTTAACAAAATTCAACGTATAATAAAAAATTTAACGAAACCATGTTTTTTATTATCAATAGACAATGTAACTTATATAAAATTAAATTAAATTAGACAAGTTATCAACTCAATGAATTATATTTATCGAATATATTGAAAAAAATGTATAATAAATTAAATATGAGTTATTAGACAAAGTAAAATTATTTTTAAATTTGTTTTTTCGCTATTTCTTTTGGTTGCTGTAATTTAAAATCAAGATATTAAAATCAATTTTTTCATTTTGAAAACAAGAGAAAACGGATTTTTAATTTCATACACTTCTCTTTTGTGTCTATCACTTACTATAGTACTATTTACCATTCATCTATGAAGACGTTTACCTAACCTGCATCCTCTTTGCCCATAACCACGAAATTCGAGCTTCTTATTTGTACTCTTTCCTTTTTGGAAGATTACGGGTCAAATCACCCTGTTTAAGATTTTACTTGCCACCCATTTACAGAATAAACTTTCAAGTTTGAAAATTGGGTTTGATATTGTCGTGTTAAATCAAAATTCCTTCATAGATTGTAAGAAAATGGAATTGCACCAAACGAATATATGTATAATGCATCCAAATGAGATTGGTAGATCCACAAAACTAGGGTCAAATCTGAATAATGCACCCCAATTCATGCCTTTGGAAGCGTCAAAAGTCACAACCCATTATTGTACCCTAAAAGTTCACTTTAAATATATTTGGTTTACAAATATGACTTAATTTTTTGTTGCAACTAGAATAGCAATTAATAAGAACACAGAAATATGAGGCCTTTCTTTAAAACGAAAATGAACTCATTGTTGGATTAGTTCATCCTCAAAGTACGGCACATTAATTGCAACTTGTGTGATCAAACCAAGTTTAATTCCCACCTAGACCCACATGAATTTTGTAAGCAATGCTTCTGGATATTCATTTATTAGTCTAGGTCGAGACTTGAACAAATTCATGCTGAATTTGCACCCTTCATTGTGAGCTGAATTCCTCATTTTAAAAAGAAATATACTTGTTGCTAATATTTTTACCTTGGAAACCCCACCAATTCTAACAAGTGATCCCTGGTAGTTGTTGAGGACCTTAACTCCAGTATATAGTTAGAAAATTCACATCGATTAAAAATTAAATTAGTTTTATAAAGTTGAACTTATTATAAACTTATTTACTGAGAATTTGAGACTGAAAAATCGTATAACTTCGAAAAAAAATTAAAAAAATAACACTTAACACTTTTTTGCTTTAACTTAAATGATCTAGAAAGATATATATCTAGCTAAGGTAAAATTATATTTTAAATGAATTAGTAAAAGCAAAAATGTGGAAAAAAAATAGCAACTTATCATCTCACTAACTTATATAAGCCAAAAATAGTTTATAAGTTTATGAATATCTGATGAACAAATCTGATAAAATTAGTTTATAACTAAGATGAAAGCTTAAAATTTGTATACAAATTGATAATACTCTTTCTCTTTCAATATTATTTTTTTTTTCACAATAGTATTTTCAGATTTTGTACGCACTCTCATGATTAAATGAAAAGCATAACAAACCAAATGTCTTAGATGGATGAATATAAAGACTTAAGCTAAGTTTCTTTAACAAAAACATTAAGGAGAGGAAAGCATAATACATGAGCAAAACTTGAATATCACATAAAAATTTGTAAATACATTCGTGTTGTCGTTGTTTTTTTTTTTTTTCTTTCTTACTTAGGAGTGTTTATATAAGAGTTTAAAGAGTTTTCTTTAAAGATAGTCCTTATGAGACATTAAGAAAGTTTTTTTAGCAAAAATCTACTCAAACCTTCTCGAGTGTAAGTTTGATAGTTGTTATTAGGAACTGGTTGTGCCTATTCATTTTACTACACAACATATATACACAACATGATGGAATATGAGATTAAGGGTATTCTTCTATGCTATGCTATGATGTAAAATAGGATATGTGGATTTAAGATTCTTTTTGATATGTCATTTTGTAAAGGCATCCCCCTATTATAAAGAGAAATTATCGAAAAAGTCGTTATGAATTTTGTATAAAAGAATAGTCCAATGACTCCAACTAATATATAATTGTATAATCTGCATGTGATGACACTGACCTGACCAAACAGGTGTCAGTAATAATGAAAAGAACTTATATGTGTTGGTCCGATCGAGTATTCTCCGACATGTTCTTACAAGATCAATATACTTTTACTCAACAATAATCATTAAATATGTAGTATCAGTAAGATAACCACATGACAATTATCAATAGGAACCCTATGTACAGTAGTTCATAATATACTAGTAAGTTGGGCTTCCAACCCATTCACTTGAAGGTCCATTCAAATCCTATAAAAGGGAAGATAACTCTAAAAAATAAGTTATTGTCACTTTTATCCTGCTCACCCTCATCTTGTATTACTCAAACTCTTATTGACATGAGCACGTCAAAGTGCATGCATTATAAGAAAAAAACTATTTACAGACCAATTTTTAGCTATTAAATAAAATGGTGTGGTTGTTAATTATAACTAAAATAATCACCAAATTAAATTTTGATTGCTAAATAATTACAAAATATGAATTCAGTGACCAATTAAGTCAAGATAATTGGTATCTAACATTAGTTACCAAAGTTTTATTGACCTATACTATTAGATTCTAAATTGGTATCTAATTAAGTTAGAGACTAATTTAGAATCTAATGGTGTAGGTCACTAAAACTTTGGCAGTTAATATTAGATACCAATTATCTTAACTTAATTAGTCACTAAATTTAATCATTATTTCTATTTTGGAGTTATTTAACAACCAAAATCTAATTTAATAGCTATTTTGGTCACAATTAATAACCATTTCATTTGATAGCTAAAAATTAGTCTCTAAATAATTTTTTTCTTGTAGTGATGCAGAACTCTTTCTCAAAATTGTGAACATTTGAAGAACTCAGAGTGGATAATGACTTTCTAAACTGGCACAAAGGACTGAATAGTACCCCAAGATCAAAATTGAAAAAAAATTAACCAAGATACTATTATTGTTAAAAGTAACCTATCTCTTAGAAAAATAGAAACATTATTACATCACACATATTAATGTAAATAAAATGTCATGTATACTTGAACTATACTTGAACTGAGACTCCGTATGAATTTAGAACTGGAACTACATTGTAATTCATATATGTAGAAACGTGTAAAAGTAGTAGTTGGGCAGAAAATCGTATAAATTAAAAATATTAAACTGGTAGAAAATATACAAAACACAAAAAAAACATATATTAAAGAATTAAAAGAACGTGTGTCCTGAAGGAAGTCAAGAAAAAATAATATATATATATATATATATATATATATATATATATATATATATAAAAAAAAAAAAAAAAAAAAAAAAAAAAATATATATATATATATATATATATATATATATATATATATATATAAAAGAAAAACAAAATAAAAAATAAAAAACTAACCGTTAACAAAATATACACGTATATTCCTCAAGTTATCATTACAAATTGAACATTCAGAACTTGGAATATATATTCTTGAATATGATTGGAATAGAGTTTTTGTAAAAATATTCCAAGTTACATGTTAAAAGATATAGGGATAAAACACTTTCATCATAACTTGATTAGAAATAATTTGAATAGCTTATTAATAAAATAAAGTTAGACATTTATAATTAAACTTTAAGTCATCAAAAAGATAAGTTAATTACTGTAACTCACATGTACTGGTAGTAAAGTTTTTGCAGTAAGAAATAACATTTTTTTTTTCTGAAATTTGTTAACAGTTATGACAGTAACTTTACATAAAATATCATAAAAATGGATGAGTTATTTGTTTTCCACATGGACAATGTTATCATAAATGCTAGAAAGACATTAAACTTTGAAAAATAATACTAAGTGATATTTAATAAAACACTTACATTTATATTTCATGGATCATTTAAGTTGTAGATGTCAATTTGTCAGATCAGACTTTAAACAAATGTTTGAGTCTTAAACAAATACTTTACTTTTAAAATGTATTTATTTATATGTTATTCTTTAAAATAAAAATTATTGTTTTTGTCTAATAACAGTATTTTCTCTCTGTTTCTAAGAGGGACCTCTAGCATACCTATTTCAGGTCACATCCATTTTTTTTTCAAATTAATCTAAAATTAGAATTTTATAAAAGTTGACTAAAAATATAAAATCTTAATTTATTAACAATAAACCTAACATATCAGCCTTTCTAAACAAATATAAATAATATTGTTGTTTGGGTTATTACGTTAAATTTTTTATAATTAATTAATATAATATATTTATTTATCTTAATTAATAAAATGTTGATTTAAAAGTCAAACTCATATTATTATAAAATAAGTGTTTAAGGGATATGTAAAAATTAAATTTTAAATACTTAATTTATTTTGTTATATTTTATATACATGATTATATATGATAAGATTGCACATGTTAGATAAAATATGATCAAATATACCTCTGTTACATAACAATATCACACATTTGTAATTATTACTAATTTTTGTAAGTTGATAATATAATGAGTCAACCACTATTTCAAATGTTTCATAATAAAAGCATATATATTCATGATAGATAATTAGTGAAACTCTCTATATTTTATTTTATTTTATTAAGAATATAAGATCCAAATCTACTAAAATTGTATTCACACTATCGTATTTATTTACATTCTATTGATATGGTTAATTATATAGAAAGTTTATATATTTCCAATATTTGATTAGCTTGTACTACATGTTATGTTATGTTAGTTATTTATATTTAGATTGACTTAATATGAATTATGTAATTTAATGTTTATAAGATTGTCAGTAGAAAAATAATATAGATTTAATAAGTGAAAATCAATTTGGTTTATCAGATAATATTGAAAACTTTAATAATAGGTTAAAACTTTATATACCATTCCGGTTTGTTTTTTTCAGTTTGAAGTAAAAACGAAAGCCAATGTGATTTAGTTTTAAAATATCATAAAATCAAATTTTTACATTGATTAGAGATCTCATTGTACACTTTGATGGGTTTTATTTTCTTTACATTTAATCTAGGTTTTTTTTTTCTTAACACAATTTATTTGTGCTTATTTAATATTTTATTCGGTTAAATTAAAATTATAATAAATTTAACTACATTTCAAATTTGATCAGCACATTTATAGTTTAAAATAGTGTGAAGTCATCACATAAAAAAAGTCCAAGAGACTTGTTAGAAGAATCTATCGATATAAAAAATATTTTAAATTTTATGTTTCAAAGTTTGCATTCCTTTTTCCATAAATGAAAACTGATTGTATCTGAAACAGTAAAAAAATATATATACACAAGAAATTATGTAAAAAAATAATCTTATTACTAATACGATTTCTTTTTTCATAAACTAAAGTTTGCAATTTAAAAATAAGTTTGATTTTTAGATCTCTTAATATTTACATTGCAGGAATCATTTTCGAATTTTAATTTAACTATTGTGATTCCATTCTGTTATACTATTTTTAAGATTCTTTATAATTTTTATTCTAATGCAAAAGTTTCATATTTTTATTATTTTTCATTTAATTGTTAAAAAAATATATATTTTCAAGACAGAAAAATATTTTTATTATTTAAGATATTTTCTTTTTTTTATACCATGACTATATTTCAGTGAAAAAAAATTATAAAATTTATTTTTTAATTTTATGATATAATATGTGTGTTCTGCACGGATATGCTCTAAAATCTTCATGTTAAGAATTAAAATTTTTATTTACCAAGTTTTTAAGCTTCTAAATCTTTTCGTTTGAAGCCAAATTGATCTAATTAAAGTTTATAAAGTTTATTTGCTACTTTAAATCTATCAATATATTTTTGTTTCCTGAATTAATTATCTAGTTGTTAAAAAGCATCTTTAGGGAGTAAGAAGTATTTTATTTGTGACTTTATATACTGTATGTGATTATTGTTTTTATCTATTTTCACATACATTCTTCCAGGAGACGATCCTGTTTGTATTAGAGTTAAAAAAAATCAATATGATAAAGTTAACTTTTTTATAATTTTTTATACATAAAGCTAGACTTAAAACTCTTATATAAGAATTTAAATTTCTTTACTCTCAATTCAAATATTTTTATTTTCTATTTAGAGTGTGTTTCTCACTTTCTCAACAATTAGTAAAAAAATTCCTTCCAACTATTTTTATTTGTATACATTTGATGATTTTAATTATTTATTGCTTTAATTCTAAAATATTTTATTTTCATCTAAATTGAATTTTAATATTTTTTGAAGAAATGTCTATATTTAAAATAATGTTGCGTTACAATTTGAATTATTAATTACAAATGTAAAATATTTATACATTTAAAGATATTTGTTTGTTATAAATATATACAATTTCTATTAAAAATATTTACTTATTATAGATTCTAATTACATAAAAATAAATAATTATTCTATATAAATCATGAATATAATGCTGATAAATAAATAACGACTTACATTAATTTTTAAACTATATTTTTTTTTTGTTATATTTTACCTTTTTATCTCGGTACTTCTCATTACATTTTCTTTGGCCAAATCACATGGACATGGACAAGAAATAGTAAATAAAAATTTATGAAAACAAAAAGTTTAAGTAGCTAAAATGGAAATAAAAAAGTAATTCAAACGTGTAAAAATTCAAATATTCAAAACATTCATACATCATAAAAACTAAAAGTTTATTTAATCCATAAATAGATGATAAACTTATATTGAAAAATAGTTGATTGGTTAAATAATTAAACGTATATGATATATCACCGAAAGTTATAAGTGTTTTTGTTTGGAATGAGTTGTTGATTTTTGAATTCTAATGAAGGGACGATCGGTCAAATGGTTCAATCGTAGATCCATATTCTTCTTATCTATATGTCATAGATGAGATGCTGAATTTTAAAGAATGGGAGTGTCTATTTATAGCAAGTAGAAATGCATCATTTAAAGCATGTTTCATGAATATATGTCACGTTGACCACAAAAATCTACATATGGAAAATAATACTGCCCTTTTACAAATCATTTTCTTTCTTCTCCACATTTCATCATTTCCTTGACCTCGCATACTTTCTTTTCTTTCAAAATAATGCTGGGATAATCAGATCTATTCACATGCAACTTTTCACATTTTGTCCTTTTAAGTTGAGAATCTTAATCTTTTGTATTAAGACCCATTTAATATGTGGATTTCTAAAAAACAACATCTTTACAAACAATTTTAAAATATGTTATTAATTTTTTTTATCTTTACATTTTTTTATTTTTTTAATATTTTTTTGTTTCTACCAATACACTTGGTGGTAGAAGTATAATTATAAAAGATATCAATAAGTTTTTATTCTCAGGAGATCAATAAAATGTTATTATATATGAAATTTAAAATATATTTTTTTAAAGTGACATCTCTAAATAAATTATACTCTAAAGGACAACTTTGATTTTGAGTCTCACTATCCAGTTAGTTGAAAGCATTGTTATTTAGAATGAGTGAACTATTTTAATTAATTAAATAAAACTTTTCTTAATGTTTATCTATTTTTTATCCAAAAAATAGAAATTACATAAAGACTATACTGACTCCAGCACTACTATTTTTTAAGAGTACAGGAGCTGGGTGCACTTTCGTGTTTAGAAATTAAAACATGCATAAAACATTACTCTTTAGTTTCACCAATATTTAATTATTTTAATTCATTATTTACTCTAAAACTAAAATATACGTTATGTTATAGATTTAAAGTAGTGGTATTAATCTGTAATATCCGTGTAGTATATAGAATGTTGTGAAAAATGAAGATGGAAGTATAGTGATAGTATATGATGAGTAAATGTTCCACAGGTCTCTTCCCGGCTCTGTCGTTGCATTGTCAAATCACGATCAAGTTCATGACAGAAAGCATTCTTTACTTTGTTTTAATGGTGACAATAATGTCTTCAGAAGAATCAATGGTGCCGTGACAATAACACCACGAGATCCTGTAATGTCTGTTGGACGATGGACATGGATTGTACTATCCAAACTATGAGAGAAGAGAACAACTTACTTAGTCCAAGGAAAAACCCCTCAGAACACAGAACATAAGATGAGAAAATTCTCTACCAGAACAGAACACCATCATCCAACCACTCCTTCCTTTGCAACCCACAAAGGACCCTTTGCACCAAAATCATTCCCTAACACCTTCTATCCAAAAACAATCACCAAAGTTTGTATTTTTATTTTATTCCGATCATATTCAGATAGAGGGGTGCTGAAAGACCAAAGTATCCTAATGGTAGCCACGTATGTGTGTTGTTGGAACATAAAAACTGGGAAGGTTGAGTTGTGAGGTTGTGGTGGTGTGATTGAGATGAGAATGCATTGAACGCTGAACATTGAACATTTAACATAGAACATTGAAGGTTGTCATTTCATTAAATTTGCTTTCCTTTTCTCGGGGCAGTGTTGAATGCTACTGGTAATATTTATTTAAAATGGGGGCACTTGGATTTAAATTTCGTTGCTGGGATTTAATAAAGAAAAAATGGGTTGGGTTATTACTAGATGGATGGTATTAAATTTTGTTGGTGAGGGGTTGGATTTTTAAATAAGGGGTTTAGCTTTAAAAGCCGTTGGATTTCTCTTGCGCTGTGTTGCTCGGAGACTTAAAACACCGACTCTTCCTCAAGCAATGAATGAAGAAAGGCCCTCCTTCTGCACTTTGTAATTGCAATATTTACTCCAAATTTCCCCTTCCTGCATACTTCTTGGGATTTTTCCAAACAATTAATACATTTCCTGGCCTCAATTTACACTCTCCTTCTACCCAATACTTCAATTCAATTCAATCCAATCCCATCGCTCTCTTTCTCTCTCCTCTCTCTCCACACCCTACCCCCCTCCACCTCTCTCTCTCTCAATTAAATTAAGCCTTAAATCACTCCCTTCATTTTCCTTATATAATATGCCCATGAACCTCCACCTTTTCTTGCAACAACAAAGATCACCAACACTTTGCTGGTGCCACTCTTTCTCACCACCATCCTTTTTCTCCTTCCAAAACATCCTTCAACAACCTTAACGTGAGTCATCCCAACCACCCCCTTCTTCTTTCTTTTTCAATTCTAATTTCCTTTTCATGCTCCTGTAATTCACCCTTTTCCCCTTTCTTTCTTGTTTGTTTTTGTCTTCGTTAAATATCTTTTCTTGTTTTTCTTTTTCCTTTCAACAGAGGAAAGCCATGAGCCGCAGAAACGGAAGTGCTCCGCAGCTTGAGTTGAAGCTCAACCTGTCCCCGCCGAGGGTGGACCGGAGACTGGAGTCGCCCACACGATCGGCGACGGCATCACCGACTTCACCACCGAGCTCGTGCGTGTCGTCGGAGCTGAACCAGGAGGAGAAGAATTACTCCAACAGCCCTGAAGCCACTTCCATGGTGCTGGTGGGCTGCCCTCGCTGCCTCATGTATGTGATGCTCTCTGAAGATGATCCGAAGTGCCCCAAATGCAAAAGCACCGTTTTGCTAGATTTCCTCCACGACACCAAAAACCCCACCATAAGGAGGAGTTAGAGTAATAGAGTTAGGATCCTCCGTTCCTAGCTCTGTTTTTCTCTGTTCCTAGCTCTGTTTTTCTCTGTTCCTAATAGTAGGACATATCATAATATTATATTATATTAGCTAGTAATGCTTAGGAATTAATCTCCTTTTACCCTTTTACTGTTTTAACTATTCCCCCTTCTATATGAGTAGTGCTACGTGCGCTCCACTTTTACCCTCTCTCCCAACAATTTTGTCAAAGCAGGGGATGCATATTTGCAGAGACAGAAAGAGACAGAGTGGAGCGTGAATAGCACTATTTGAATCACCTATAGAAAGAAAGTTACTGGGCAATTCGGGAATGTTAGGTATCTATTATATAGGAGCTGGGTGCTCTTTAGCGGTTAAGAAAGTGTAAGAGGGCTTATAACCTCAGGTGCCTTCTTAGTTTGCTTGTTGAAATCCAACCTCGGTTTTCCTTTGACTCTCTTTTCTCTGCCTCCACGATGATGTTGATGTTAATGTTAATGTTACTGTTACTGTTTCATCCAACGGCACACACACATGCTGTTATTTTTAACGTTAACCACCACAAAAGATAAATAAAAAAATAAAAATAGCCGCAACAAAAGCAAACTTGTAAGAGAGAATGTAGATCTTCTGTACTTTGTGTTAACAGTTGAAATGGTTTCAAAGTTAAGGCCCACCAAACCGGTGTTAACTGCTCCATCTACTGCACTCTGAAGTTGAACCACTCATGTGCTTCTCTCACTATGCTTAAAAAAATGAAAAGAGGTTAAATCTGAGCACAGTGAGCTAGTTGACTTTGTTGTAGATTTTTTTCAAGATGATTCATATGATGTTTATATGATGTCTGAAAAATGAGGTGTGTAATTTGATTGAGTTCAGATCCCCTGACACGGTGGAATGGAAAGTTTTGCATGCGATAATGACTTGATTAAAAAAAGGAGATGGTTCCAACTTCCATGTTACAAAATTCAAGTGTCCACGAGCATAATGAGAGCAATGGCGTGAAAGTCGTATGTCGTGTAGTATAAGAAAATTATGTTATGTGTTAGAAGGAGATGAAGGATGAATGAATCAAGGGATGGTAGAAGGTGGGTTGGGTAGTTCCGAGCATTGAAAAAAAAAGGCCATTCTATTAAGGCCATTTAAATCACATAAATGCAAGAGTAATTGAGACGGTTGAGAATAATGTGGGAGATATTACGTCAGATGATAAATGCTCAATTTTATTTTTTTTCTCTCTTTTTCCACCTATTTTATCAAACACCTTCTTCTGTTTCTATTTCTATTTCTTCTTCATTGTCCTTATCTTTGTATTTCTCATCCAAACACCCTCCTTCACAACACCTATCTCTGCACTTTGCCTTCATTTTTTGTGTATATATCTATTTTCCCATGCAGAGACCATAATTGCACCAACTAAGGCTCTCTTTTTGTCAGTAAATTGACATTCAAGGTGTGACAGAGCATTAATCGGCAATTTATTTATAACCATTAGGTTGAAAGCTTCAAAATCTGAACCATTATGATTCACCCTTAAATATGTAAATTTATAGGTTAAATCAGGTGAGAAAGTAGTGGGAAATGGCACAATTAATTGTGTGTGTCATCAATAAAATAAGAGCAAGTTGAATAAGGTACACAGCTCATGGACAGAAAGAGATCGGTCTTCAAGATGAGGAACATTCAAACCCCAGAAAACATCACTATTAGGGTTGGATAAAGGGTCATCAACCCCTTAAATCAAACAATAGAAGAAGAAAAAAAAATGGTAACAAATTACATGAAAAGAAAGCATAGTGTGATAAAGAACAAACCAAAGCCAAAAATAAGAAACGTTGAGTGAATTCGATGATTAAGGCCTAAGAAATGTGCACTTAAAAGAGGTTAGGCACTAGTGCAATGCATGTCATCTCTTCTTTCCATTACATATACCTTATAAAAAATTAATTTAATTTAATTATAGTTACATTATTAGTTTTTAATTGAACTATTTTTGTCATAAATTAAAGTAATTTAATTGTCCAGGTTGTATTTTTATTACACTGAAAAAGACACTAAAAGAATTTATCTAAAACTGATATATGAATTTATTTATTATGAATGTATAGTTGTCAACTTTTTATGGACAAATTATATCTAATAAAATGATATAAAAATCAAAGTTAACAAACCATTAATGAAAAATTAACTTTTGTTTAAAAACATAAAAGGGGCTGTCATTTGTTACAGAGTGCAAGCTGTTAATATAACGAGATGCATTTCTAACTGTGAAGCAAATTTTGACAAACAATATTTACGAGATTATTATGTAAGTGACTTTTTCAACTCCTATAATAGTTTAACTCTTACACTAAAATATTTTTAGCAGTTCAGTGTTTAAAAATTTAACTAAAAAATGAGTTTATTTTAGTTTTTAATAAACATAGTTTAGTTCAATTCAATAAACTATTTTTTTTAGTTCAATTTAGTTTGTTTTATAACTCATAGTTAGCAGTGATTTTCCACAATTAAATACCTGACGTTTTCGTGCGTATTTGATTCATATTAATAAATAAAAAATAATCTGAAATATTTGTTGATATAATACTAGATGAACATTTACATGGTTTGTTTTATATGCAAATTGATTTTAAATTTAATATTGATTTAAATTGAAGTAAATTTGAATTTGTTTATTATTGTCATTATTACTATTATCATGTTTATTATTTTTATTATTATTGTTATTATTATTATTATTATGTTTTTAGCAATAACTTTGGTTATCAATGCATGATCCAACATTTATTGCAATTACCACTTATCCTTTTGCTACTTGTCAACACCATCCACATCTTAGTGTCTTGCATTGCATCACATGTAATGAATTAATAATTATATTTATTCTTTTTTTTCGTAATATGTGACTGTATCTTCATAACAAGGGATATGTATGCATTAATCGCATGCACTCAAATTGTGTTTTAGTTCAATCCTCGTCTTCTAGAATAAAAGCAGAAAAGAGAAATCAATCATCCATGAGTGGATCTTCCTATATTTCTGTTGATCATAAATCTAATTTGAACCAAGGTACTAAGTTCTATTTAAAGATAAAGCCTTAATCGCATTTTTTTTTTTCAAACCAAGGTTATCTACCAATAATATGATATGTTATGTAGGTGGTAAGTATCAAGTTCATCATAACACACATTTTAAGCCAAGCAAATTAATCTTAATTATGTATATTTTTAGTTTAGTGTTTTGTTTTCTATATTAACTACAACTTTAAACAAGTCTCTTTTTTTCCCATAGTTACCAACATGCAACCTAAGTACAAACCAACTAGATGCTACTTCATTTTAATAAATGTGAGATAATATTTTGTGAGAACAAAAATAAGGCATAACTTCTCCAAGAATTATATTTCACACAATACTTCATTGATCAAAATAATAATAAAATATTAAAATTGTAGTTAAATTATGCAGAGTATATAAAGTAAATGTAATTTAAAATAATATAAAAAACATATTTTTGTGAATTCTCAATATAGATTAACTCCTATAATTTGATCTTCTTCTTTTTATTGATTAATTTTTTTTATGATTATGGTTGATATTCAGAATGATATTTTAAGTAATCAATTTTATGCCGCGTAAATTATTAAGATATAAAACAGATTTATTCACCACTATATATATATATATATATATATATATATATATATATATATATATATATATATATATATCAAATATTATTTTATTTGACATCAACAGTTTGAAAATTGTTTAATTTTTTTACATCTTTTCAACTTATTTTTTCCTTCAAAATTGTTTTGCTATTCCTTTTTAACTTCCCACTTAGATAATATATAAGAATATGTATGAGTCAATCGAATATGTTTTAGGATAACAAACTTGATCCAACTTAAATAACATAAAACTTCCAATTTTACTAGTAAGAAAAAGACTTATTTCCTTATTTTTTAGAAAAATATTAAGTTTGATGAAAGATTTTTCTTTTTTTTTTTTATCTAACATGTATTTTTTAGGCCAAAGTTTACTATCATGTTACAATTTTATTATAAATTTAAATTGTCATTGCATTAAGCAAGTGTCTTTTGCATTAATGGTACTTAAAATTTCATCATTATGTATGGTTACAACCTCATGTTTTAAGTCACATCTTTTTATATTGTCAAAACTCATTAATGTTTCACTTAGGAGAACTTTAAGAGATTATAATTATAGATTAAAGGAAATCTTTAATAAGTTTTATTCATTGGATCTAAGGTCAAGTTGATACATATATTTTATTATTATTATTCACTTTTCCATTTAAAATCTTTTTCTTCATTTGTCCAATTATGTTATTTTTTTCTTTTTTTTTTCAACATTATCACTTTTTTTACTAACTTTTAGGTACATCTTTTAATCTCTTTCTCTTATAATTTCTCTTCAATATTTTTTTCAACTAAACATAATCATAATCATAATATAATATTTACAAAAGTTGAATATTGTATTCGTTGGTGAAGTGAAGAATTTTTTCATACATCGATCCTTCAACGATTTGGATCATTCTATTCATGTTGATAGGGAAAATGATTTTATAGGAAAAATGATTTTATGAATCACAATAAATCAAATCAAATCTCAATAATAATAGTAAGAGAGAATATGATGTTAGGTCTCCATCTATTATGGACAAAACTTATAAGCAACAAAAGAAAAACTTAATTTTATATATCACTCTACCTGATTATATTTAAGTTAAAGTTAAAAAGGAATCCAAATTTTATTATTTTTACTTTATAAGTATGTGTATGTATATATATCTATCATAGATTTTTTTTTTAACACGTAATATTCTCTTACAAGAGTCAATTACTAACCTTTAAATCTATTAAATTTTTATTTATGTTTAAAATAGAAATTGATTTTAAAGATAAAAAAATAAAATTGTAAAAATTACTGTAATTGTGTTCATTTGATTTTATTATTTATGTTCAAAAATGTCTTTTGAACTGTAATTGTGTGTGCATAAGTACAACAACTTGACTAAGAGGTGTTAACAATCAGCATCACTATTATTGTTTGAAAAATTAAAAAGGAAAAATGGAACTTCAAAAACAAAGTCTCCAAGCAATTAACACCCATTCTATACAAATATTTCATTGAAAAATATTGTTTTATGTTCTCGTCAACTTGGGAATGAAAGATGTGAGAGAATGGGAAGTTTGAAGTTTTAATAAATTCTCATTTCCAATTTATTAAACAAAAAATTTGTCGTACAAGTAAAACATGTGTACAGCCAACAATCTAATGAAAAAACTACACCAAGTTGAGATGCTTATGAAAAATCTTTAAAAAAATTTAATATTTTTTTATAAAATTCCTTTTTATATAAATAAATCTGTAAAAGTTTTTTTATATAACATTTTTAACTTTTTAAAAAAATTAACTGAAATTTATAAATATTTTTTTAAAGTTTTTATATGAAAAAAAATGTCCTAGAATGTTCTAAGATGAAGTTATTTAAATTTAGAAGCTAATTTGAGTCTTATAAGTCTAGTTACGTTAATAATTTAAAGAATAAAATTGCTATTCATAATAATTTTATCAGATTCAAATAATATTATTTGGCTGAAAAATACACGAGTTTTAAAAAGTAAATTGTATCATAATAAAAAAAGAAATATTAATTTTATATTTCAAGGTGAAAATATAAAACATTTTAAAAATTAAAATGATGAAACTTTTTATTTTGTAAATACTATTATAAAAATGACTAATGTACTCTCTCTTTTTAAGTATAAGTCCTTTTAACAGATTCACTTTGAAAAGTTATAGCCAATAAGTTAATTAAATTAAAAATAGTATACTTGTTGTAATTTACTTTTTTAAATTAAATTTTTTAATTATTCAATATTCATGAGAGAAAATAACTATTAGAAGTTTTCATTGTTTATGTACTAAGATTATTAATGATATTTTAGTCAACAAATAATTAATGAACAGAATAATTAAAAAAGATTCTTGTAAAAAACTTTAAGACCTCTTTATGATGAGCAAGAAATAATTTGTCAGTGTTTGAATGATATGAAATTTCTAATAGGATTTTTTTTTTCTTAAGTTGTTTCTATCCCTTGTTTAAGATTGTTGGCAATTAATGAAATGAGCCAATTCGTTATTAATGGAATTTAATTTTCCAACATGTAAGTTCATGTCAGAATGAATGGTGTAAGATTAATAATACTATTATGTAATATTAAAAATATAATAATTATACTAAATAATATAATCAAAATATTACTTTTTAATAAAAACTATGATAAAATTAAAAATGACAAGGCGGATCAATATAATCAATCGGTAATCCATTCTGACGAATCTCACTTAATTCACTGGACTACAAGTACAATAAGACATGCTGAACTTTTTAAAAAAAATTATATAATACACGTAAAGTATAAAATTTTAAAAAATAGTAGTATTGGGTAAAACAACTTCTTCTCCCTTAAAAGGCAAAAACTTCCTGCACCCTTCACTTTTGACCTGCATTCCATATTTTTAAAAAATTTCAAAAAAGTAAAATACATTTTAGAAAATATTCTTTAAAAGTATATTTTGGAAAGTTTTTTTTTAAAATACTAATTTTATATTTCAAAAAGTATTTTTCAGAAAATATTTTCTAAAATATAGAATTTGTATTTTGAAAAAGGTTTTCTTAAATATATTTTTGACAAGTATTTTCCAAAATGTAAATTTATGTTTTGAAAAATCTTTTAAAAAATTCTCAAAAAATATTTTTCACAAACTAAATATTACAGTATTTTTGTATTTTCTTGTGTGTGATGGGATAGGTGTCAGATTTGTTGCCCCATTAAAATTCTTAGTCCGGCTGAGTCTGAATAATTCTAGTTTGCATGGGCTCAAAAGGTTTTTGCTTCCTGTACCTCCTATTTTTTTAATTTGCAACTTCTTAGGTTAAGGAAATAACAAAAATGCCTTCAAGGAATTATAATTAAAAAGAAAATTTTTTCCTTTCTCTTTCCCTTATATTCCTTATGGTTGCATTGTTCTGTTGTGGTTTTTCATTATTTTTTGTCGGTTCAGTGGTCACCGGTACCATTGTGATATATTATTGAAGAGTTGCGGATGTAAATTTATTTTTTCTTTTAGAAAAAGGTGATAAAAAAATACTAGAACTCTTATCTATATAACATATACATATATCAATTGAACAATTCACAAATACGAAGAAGATCCAGTAGATTAACTATAAGCTTTATTCAAATTAATATATTTATCCTGATCATTTCCTTTCATAATGTGTTGTAAAATATATTTTGACACAAAGTCAAACATTTTTTTTTATATTATCACATTAAACATATGACCCATCACAAGAAAAAAAAATTAAAATGAAACTTTAAATGTATTGTGTTACCAGATAATCATTTTGTTTATGAAATTCAAACAAAACCATACTCTTTAGCTTAAAATGTGCTATTAATAAACTTTGGTTTTAAATAAAACAAATTACAAAAATATATGGTTAAGATGTACAAATTTGTTATTTATTGTGTTATTTACATACATCACTTTATTCATCCACATTTTAATACAAACTTCTTTACGTGAAATATAGTATTGACATATTCAACAAATATGAATAATGGAGAATAAACAACTTTAAATGTCTGAAAATGATTTTAAAATTCTTTTACGTTATCATAATCCACAACAAATTTTTAAGTTTCCATCATTTGATCTCATTCATCTTTTGGATAAACTAACATTTTACATTTTGTTTTCAGAATTTTTGTTAATGTTAAAGTGACATAAAACATTTAAAATTTTAGGAATGCATCATTTATTTCATTCATGAAAACAATATCTTTATTATTGACTATAATCTTATAGTTTGCACCAATTCTCAAAAATAATCATTTAAGTCTCTCAAGGATCCAAACAAAGTTATTTTCACATTCAAATAAAAAAATACAACAAAAAAGATCAACCCCGTTAAGATAAGACAGACACCTTAAGTAAGGACTTCAAATACCTATTAGTTTTATAGGTATTATCCATCATCAACATAATATTAAATGAATTTAATAATTTTATTTAATCAATGTGTGTCCAAAAATACTCATGATAAGAGCTCAACTGTCAAACTTTACACCAACAATATATTTCCTTTTCAACTAAATAGACAAAAAATATATAAAATTCTTAATAGAAAATGATATACTTCAATAATTTCATCAATTAGATTTGATCATCACTTTATTACCTATTCAACTATGATTTTAGATTTTAATAAATAAAATTTCAATAAAATAAATAATAAAAAATCTTTATTTATTTTCAAACTTTATACTCTTTGTCCATTAAGATTTAACGAATTATAATGTTATACTTCAACATTACTTTACTCATTAACTTTAATCTGAAATGACAATATACATCTAATTGACTACCTTCTAAAATATTTACTATAAATCTTATGATTTTTTACACTTATATAGAAAATAAAAGATCTCTACTTCACTAAATATACGCATACATGGACGGAACTCACACACACATCATAGTTTAATTTAATTTACACATACACACCATAATTTAATTGAATTTATTACTTTATTTGAATGTTAATAATTTATAAAATAAACTAATAATATTGTTAAACATATATTTTTTTTAAGAACAATTAAATCTCAAAGAAAACTATCTAACAAAAATTTTAAATTTATTCTTTATGAATTACAAAAAAAAGTTAACAAGCTAACGTCCAACTCAACTAGATAGAAGGGTTAAATATACCATACCTAAGTTAATAAATTGAAACACTTAATTTTACTTGTATTATTTTCGATATTGGTCTCGACCTATTTTTCTATGTGATGAATATTTTCTTTTACTATTTTATAATTAATATCATTTGGTGGATTTTTTTAAAAATAAATAGATATTCAAAGTTAATTTATTTTTAATAAAATAAAATAGCTTTTTAACGAAATTTTTTTATTGAGATTAAATCTAAATGGTACTTTAAAAAATAAAATTTAGTTAGACTAACCTTTCCTTCCCTTTTTTTTTCAGAAGACTCTATAATAATCTGCAAATGATCATTTGCGTAAAATGCACACTATTTTATTCTTTTGTGAAATGATTTTGATCGAATCAAATATAAGGACTTGAATTTGAAATAACTTAGTAACGTAAAGCAATTTTCAACTAATCAAGTTACATAGTGATTTAAGTCATTTGGTTAAAAGAAAATTTGTAAGGCATAATCCTAAATTGAAATAAAATAACTACATGTGTTAATATCCCATACTTAAAACAGGGATGTGTTAATATCCCATCATTAAAATAGGAATGTGTTAATATCTCATAATTAAAATAGGGATGAGTCTACTCTGAAATTAATATATGCTTATGTTTTTTTATATAAACTAACATTAAAAATCTTTTACAAATTTAATTTATCTTTTTAACTATTCAAATAAAAAATTATTAATATTTTTGACTGGTTTTGGATTCAAGGGTGTGATTAGTAAAAAAAGTGTATAAGTAACAAATTTTACCTGTCTATACAAGATAAAAGACAGATTTAATATATAATTGTTTATTTTCAATTTTAAAAAGATGAATGAACAATTTTGTTAGTAATAATAATATGTTAAAATTATTATAAGTGAAACATATATTTTTGATAATTAATATTTAAATACTTAAATAAATATTTATTAAAAAAGTAGGTATAATATTAAAATATAATTTTTTAATTGGACATCAGAATCAATTGTCTTTTAGAAAAGATGAAAAAGTAAATTCAGGAAGCTTATCAAAATAAGGACTGAAATTTTTTATTAATCTATAAAGCTATCAAAATCAAAAGTGACTTGTAAAATAAGTTTGATGTTTAAAGAATTAAAATATGAAAGAACTTTCTGCAATATATTTTGTTATAAACATTTATACCGTGATATTAAAGTATTAATTTAAGTATAAATTATAAAAATGATGAATTAAATTTTTATCTTTATAAGTTTTCCCTTAGTTATGTTGGTCCTAAATTCATTAATATTTGCTTAAAAGTAGAAGGATATTTTAATTCCGATTAAAATGGCAATTAAAATAAGGAAATTAGGTTTTTTTTAATCTTAGACGTGAGAAGATCTTATGTAGTACAAACAGTTCTATTGGTGGTGACAGGAGAAGCGTGGACTGAGAACACGTGTGGTGTAATTGAGGTATTACCTTTCCCTATAAGACCACATCGTTGTGGTCTCCGTTTCTTTTTCTTCATTCTTATTCCCAAATTTCCCTTCAATTTTTGCTTACGCCGATTCCCCTTTTCCTCAGACATTTCATTACTTTGATCAGATCCACAACAATTCTTCATCCATGACGCTTGGCTCTGCAGGATCCAGTGTCGTGGGTTAGTTTCTCATATATCATCTTTCTCTTCTATTTTTTTCCTCATTTTTTAATCTGATTTTTTTTTTTCACGAATATGCATTCTTCTGTTAGTTACTTGTTGCCTTGACTTGTCCCCCTTGATGAACTTGAAAATTGCTTGTTTGTTTCATTTTTATTGTGGTTAAATTTTTGTTGATGGAAGCAGGGTGGGGTTTTCAATTCATGCTGCTGTCTGGTATGGGAAATTTTTGTGTGTAAATGTTGTTGTTTTTGGAATACCCTAATTATAATTTGAATCAATTTGCCTTGTAATCGCTCGTGTTTATCATTGTACGCTTCTTTTGAAATTCATACCTCGTTCCTTCTGCTTTCTTTATAAGAAAGCCCAGGTGAGTTGGCTTAATGGTCATTGTTTGTTTTTTTTTTTTTCTTTTTTCTGTTTTAGCCAATCCTCTATTATTTCTCAATTTATTGAAGCGTGTTCACGATAATTACATATCACACATTTGTATATGATAACATGAAAGAAGAAAGACTCTTTTTTGTAATTCTAGGTTTAATATTTTAGTAAGATTCGAACATTCAAAACTTGGTTTTAGCTTTTGAAATGTAGGCTGGGACCTTTTATTCACACCTCTTCTTAGGAAAATTGAATAATAATTACCAGATTCCTAAGCATACCTTCCTATAGTGCAACTTACTTGAAACCATTCTCAAACTGTATTGTTTTGATACTTACACCCAACCCAATTCCATTAGTAATCTTAGGGACTTACAAATACGACACTATAACTCTTTTAAGTACTATCATAAATAAGACATAACAAACTCCTTGTAAATAGAAACCACAAAATTAGATAAATTATCTTAAATTTGTGAAGTTATAAGCCAATTATTTGTTATATGTGTAACTATTTTTTTCATTTATTGAATATACAATGCCAATATGAGTCTGTAGTTAAAGGCGTTTGCACCTTAATGTAGTTCCAAGGAACTTCAGATTGCTGGAGGAACTTGAAAAGGGAGAAAAGGGAATTGGAGATGGTACGGTTAGCTATGGAATGGATGATGGTGATGATATTTACATGCGCTCTTGGACTGGAACTATTATTGGCCCCTATAATGTAAATATTTATCTATCACCACCTTGATTGTTTTTACAAATATGTGCTAGTAGTTCATTGAGCTAAATCCTATTTGAACTTGTGAATTTTCATGTAGCAATTGATTTTAATCTATAAGAACCATTTCAATAGTGGAAGTAATGCATTCTAAAATGAACTTCTTACTTTTCGGGCAATACAAATTGACCATGTTAAGTCCTTACACATTTTTCTGTCTCAATATGTTTATACTAGTATAGTGTTTACGTTCATGTCTAAACAGTCCAATTTTAAGAATTAAGTTACAGAACATAAAGTTCCTTATGCTTCTGACCATACTACTTTACTGGGAATAATATCAACAACTTTTAAAAATTTATTTATTGAAATTTTTATTATGCTTCTAAAATTTATCTGATGGTTTTAATGGTAACGTAACGTTTTTGGCTTTCTATTATACTCTTCTAATAGTCTACAGAATCTTTATTTGACTTGATTGATGTAGCTTCTTTGCTTAATTTTAAAAAAATTTGAAGTATGAATGGCTCTACCCTTGAACCAGAGAATTGAGTCGTATTATCATTTTTCCAAATGATGTAGTTTATTTTTATTTACTGTGTAAATAATAGGCTATTTGCTGGTTCAGTAACTGTGTTTTTTCTGTTTTTCTACCAGACTGTACATGAAGGAAGAATTTATCAATTGAAGTTGTTTTGTGATAAAGATTACCCAGAAAAGCCTCCAACTGTTCGGTTTCATTCACGGATCAATATGACCTGTGTTAATCATGAAACTGGAGTGGTACACTTCCTAGTTTTTCACATGCTCTTTTTTACATGTTTCAATGCAATAGGAGGTGTTGTGGGAGAGAGGGAGTATACACAATGCTACTAAAGTATTTTGCACTTTGATTTCTTAATTGATGTTGGGAATAATGAGATGCACGTTAGAGAAATGTATTCAAGAGTGTGTCAAAAATCTCACATTGATTAGAATGTAGCCAAAATAATGAAAATAAGTTGGAGTAACCCTTACTCCATGAGCTAGTTTCAAAGACAAGTTAGGTTCAAACTCAAATTCTTAGATAGTATTAGAATTTAACGTAATGGTTGTTGTTGGATCTAATGATCTATTGGGTTATCTGTTATCATGTTATTATTGAACCATCTATAAATGTCTTGTAAACTTAACAGTCTAGTTATTGATGTGAAAAGTGTGGGTTGGAGATATGACTCAAATGGTATATATGACCCTATGAGCTAGATTTTGGGTTTGAGTTGGTTCAAACATAAATTCTAGGAGAGTGATTTGGGTTCTAAGAAGGGAATATACGTAGAAGAGTTCTAGGAAAACAATTTCTAACACATTCTTCTAATACACTCTGATTGGTTAAAAGTTATTGAAAACTAAAGACGTATGTTAAACAAGACATGAACTACAAAATTTTGTCATTTCCAATAAATTTTAACTGGTAAAAAGTATTGTGTTAAAAAGAATTTATTGGAGAATACGCCACTATCATTTCTTATAATATTGATTTCCCCAAGCCTTGATGAAAAAAACACAGGGTTGTTACATACCATAACCATCCTATTTTTCTTAGAATAACATAAAAATTGGTTTATACATCCTTATTCCAAATGTACTGGAAAGTTGACACTTTGAAAGAGTAAGCATGTGTTGAACTTGGATGAGCCGTGGATTGCGGTTGGTTCATATACCCAAAAAGAAATAAGAGAGACAGTTTCTTGTTAGGGGATAAAGGAGCAGGGGTTTAAGTGCTTTGGCAAGACAGCAAGATTTGAGTGATTTGGCATTTGGAACCCCCTTCTTTATTTTTCTCTAGATCATTTCTTTCTTGTAGCTATGCGTTTTAGCAGGCCTCCCTTTGTATCCAGGAACTAGTTTACAATACACATCTTTCACCCTTCTTCCTATCTTTAGTCCATTTTGCAAACTTGATAAATTACTTAAGATTTATGAATTTGCTATTGAAACAGGTTGAACCAAAGAAATTTGGTCTTCTTGCAAATTGGCAACGAAGGTTTACCATGGAAGATATATTGACCCAACTGAAGAAGGAAATGGCAGCTTCACATAACCGCAAGCTCATCCAGCCTCCTGAAGGTACTTGCTATTAGTGTCCAAGATCATACCAGTATTAGGTCATATTGCACTTGCAGTGTGCAATATTTAGTATGTAATACTCTGGATCCTTCTATGTTCAAGAACATATAGGGAATGTCCAAATGAGCTTAATCTTTACCTCCTTAGCTTAAGAGTTGTTTTGTTGCCTTACATTCATACATTGTCGACTATGTTAAACTCTCTTATTGATGCTAAATATTGAAAGCAACTCTTTTAAGTAGTATTTCTAATCAATGCTTCCCATTTTGATCTTGCTTTTTTTTCATTCTCTTGCTTTCTGGCTTTAGATTTAGCGGGAAGCTATATTAAAAATGTGACGAATGTTCTTTGGGTGTGTGCATTGTCTTCAGTTGGTGCTTGATGTTGTTCCATATTTTTCAATGCCAACGTGATTGTATTCGTGGATTTGGGATTATCACATAATCCTATTTTAGTATTGATTGGGAGCTAAGTTTATCTCCTGATGTCTTGGATCAACATCGCTGTGAAAATTATTGCCAATTTTCATCGAGAATGGTTGACATAATTTGTGCTGAATTGTAGTGTTCGCATTCAATTTCCGAGATTTTACACGACGTCTATTCATTATATCAGAGAAGTTAGCGTCATGTTTTTATAGTACTTTTGTAGAATTTTTTTAACAGCTAAGTGTATATTTGAATTCCAGTTTGAAAATTAAGTTGAATGAAACATAACTGAAAAAAGTAGTGCTTGAATTAAATTTTGCTTTTAATTGAAGTTTAAGGGAGTGGATTTTGATAAAAGTGTGTGGGAAAAGTTTGATTTTTTGAATTAAAGAAAATACTAGATTTGAATAGAAAATTTATAAAATATTAATTCATAAGTGATATGATGTATTTAATTAATAAAATAATTTTTTAGTAGGTGAAATTATAGTTTAAATTAATTTAAAATTAAATGTAATTAATCTGTTAAGTGTTGTTAATGTATTGTTATTTTTTAATTGATGTGATTATAATATTATTAATTATTTTAATATAAAATTAAAATTATTATTTCTAATAGTATTATTATTTTTTATAAATTTATTTTGATTATTATTCTAATTCCAATTTTATTATTATTTTATTATATTTATCCTTCTTGTAGTTCGCATATCTATAAAGAAATAAGACAGAATTTTTTTTCTCATTTTTGTAATCAAATATTTTCTTATTTCTGATATTTTTACTTTTCACCTTTTTTTTTTCCTTGTTTGGTTTCCATTTCGCATATTTAAACGTAACGTTAAAGTTAAAATAGATCTTTTTTTTCCAATCTTTTTAATAGATTGAAAATTCAAATATATATATATATATATATTAAAAATATACTTAATTATGTAAATTTATTTTAAATTATTAAATAGTTAATTAATAGGGATAAAAATTGTTACTTTTATATATTAAATTACTCAATTATAATTAATATAATTTTGAAGGAATATTTGCTTGATATAAGACCTGATTACAAATCTCTATTATCGGCAAGTTTAAATATTACATTTGTTTAAGTTGATCAATAATGGTTTTTACCATGAATGACTTGCAGAGCCTAAAGGAACTATGTATAATAATAATAATTATTATTATTATATTTATTTTAATTTATTGGGTAAACTCTTTTCAATCCATGGAGTCTCTTACTAAGTTGTGAGCAACTTCTGTATGCTTAGTTCTCAGACATTATGTTTAATGGACTGTTCGTGAGTACAAGGACCAAACTTATTCATGATTTAGGATTTAGGGGTCAAGAAAGTCCCATATTGCGAGACATTATGCATGCACTTCTATGAGATACTTTTTGTAATATCTTTTGCATTATTTATAAAACAAATAATTGCTAAAAACATAATTTAGAAGGGGTGAGAATTGATTGAAAAGTGTTAAGTAAGCAAATTTTAAAAAAAAAAAACTTTGTTCAAAACTTTTGATAATAAAAGAACTTTTAAGTGGAGTAACTTATAATATTACAAGTAAAAGTAGAAATTAAAGAACACTTAAAAGTAAGGATTCAAAAACAACCAAGAATTTTTATATTGATTTGATTCTTTTAAATTTACATCCACTCTTTTAAAATACCTTTTAAGAAGATTTGAAATAAGTAATTAAAACATTGAATACCTGTGCACAATTTTCAAATTTAAACTACAAGGATATATATATATATATATATATATATATATATATATATATATATAACATGATAGATTATACAACAAATCAATCTATAGTGTAATCATTCTTCCTTCATGAATGTTGAATAATCTTTCTTTTAAAAACAAATAAATTGTGTAAAAATACTTTTTAGAAATATTTCTAAATTACAACAAAATTCTCTTGATTTGAAAAATATAAAAATTATATTTTTAAAAGACACAGGATTTTCTTTTCATTTTTTAAAGTAATTAAATATAATAGTAAATAATTATTAAAAATAATCAATTAATTTATTTGTTTATCAATCCAGAAAACATTTGCAAACAGATTATATTTTAACAATAATTTGAATATAGTTGTGGGTTCTATTTGAGTTTTTATTGAATGGTTGTTTGAAACTTTAAGATCTAATGTTTCTTTTCTATTTTGAAAACAAAATGTGCGTGGTAAAATGGAACTATAATGAATTATAGTAATTTTTGAAACACTTTACTTTCATCTTAAAATTAAGAAGAAAAAAATTGTTATTTTTTTATTTTTAATTCTGAAAATGTATTCTTATTTTCTTAATATAATTGCACCACCACTATCATTCATATCACAAGATTAACATTACTATCACTATCATGGTCACTTACGTAATTATATATGTAATTATTGACATTATTTAGCATTATCACTATAATATAAAACACTTTTTAAAACTAATTTTAGCATGGTAGTTTTTTTAAACTAATTTTTTTATTTTTATCAGAAATAGAATTTAGGTCTAATTTAACTTTACAAAATCAATTTGTAAGGTGAGATTTGTCATCATTTATAAACTATTGAAATACCTCATTTCTAGTAGATGGATCTCCAACACATCCCGCTCACATTGACTCCTTAACTTGAGCGTGAATCCTATATGTAAGGGTGTGGTCTGATAATGACCCAATAGCGAATGTCCAGATAGGCCTAACAATTTTGTTAGGATAGACTCTGATATCATAATAGGAGTAGACTTTAAATCTAGCTTACATATAAATTTTACGTTCAAGTTGAGAAGTCTCGACGTGAGAGAAGTGTGTTAGAAATTTCACATTGACTAGAGATTAAGTATTTAAATAATTTATAAGTGGGTGCAAAATTCAACTTACTAGTCGGTTTTGTAAGGTTGAGTTAGGCTTAAATCCACTCCTTAATATATTTAAATTTAAAAATATAAGACAAAATAATATTGAAAACTAAAATTTATTCAAACTAAAACTATTTTAAAAATTATGTGTAATTTTTTTAACTTTTTGAAATATATAAATTAAAAACGTTTGGAACAGCCTAATATAAAAATGTTATAGAAACCACATAATAATAATAATAAAGAATGTCGATAAAAATATCATCATTTTACTTTTATAAATTTATCATACTTGCTAGTTTCTTGAATATTACAAAATAATTTATAACTCATTTAATCAATTATAACTTTCTCTGGACTAAAATTTAGATATATATATTAGATGTATTGGAATCTGACTTTGGATCATCTTGTATTATTAAGTAATATTAACTAATACCATATTATATTAAAAAACACATTTTTTTATTCAATGAAAATCATTTGATTAAAAGATCCTGATAAAAAATCATTAATCTTCACAATCATGTTTTGACCGTCATCAATACAAGAGGATCAAAATTTTCAAGAGTCATTATTATTGTTTGTTTTCCCATAAACAAATTGAGTACACTATGAAATTTAAATAATTTTAATATAATAATAAATATAACTACATGTGTAAAGGTAATAAACCATATACATATCCTTCAACATACTTCCTTCCACTTATATAAACTTAATATTATCATAATATATATGATACCATCATCATTATCATTATACTCATTTGTCAATCAAAATAACAATATGCATACTAATTATCTAATACCATCATCATTATACTCGTATATCAATCAAAATAAATTAGTACACCACCAATAACAATCTTCTAATACAATTATCATTATACTTAGTATAATGTATCAATACAACACCAACAACAATAAATCAGTGCAATTTTTTTTCTTCCCTTGTACAAACATATACTGTGATGCAAATTTCAATTCTCATGAACAAACATATATTGTAATGTAATTCGGAAACTCGAGTTTGTAAAAAGAAAAAAAACAATTAGAGAGGTTTGTTTAAAAGTCGTCAGTTGATTTTGCACTGTTCTTGGACTCCTATAAGCATAAAAGTCGTAAAGGAGAGAGAATGGTAGTATATGTTTGTTTATGGTCCAACTTCTTGCATTATATATATATAATGAGATAGAAAATTCAAATTAAAAATAAATAATTCCCTACTCTTCATAATTATACTAAAAAAAAATGTAACTATTTTATTTCTTCGCAAAGTTTATTAGGGTGATAGTTTAAGGAATTAATTTTATAATATTAAAATTTTGATTAATTTTTCAATATTTTTTAAATATTAATCATGATTTTTTTTTAGAAATTAACTTGATAATGGACAATTTTAAAACATTAATATGTTAAAATATGATTATTGTGACATTAAAAAAAAAGTTCAAAGCTTTTTGTTGCCTGCACAACTAATTGTTTTAAAGAAATTGTTCAACTAATTATTTTGTTAAGAACAATAGTTGATTATATGGATAAATGTCTGCTCTTAATATCAAATATATTTAACGAAAATGATTTTACTTAACAATTTGAACCCAACGGTATTGAGTATTCCTCTACTAGACCAATTCAACTCAATAAAATAGCTCTCAGTTAGTGAATTTGGAAAGAAATACTTTAGTAATTTTCCTTTGTACCAAATTCTTTAATGAAATATATTTTGTATAATAAATTATGTAAAAAAAGAGAATACCTAGGAATTGGTTACATGGATATTTACTTTTCTTATCAAATCCATTTAGCAAGAATGGTTTAAGTGAGTGATATAAAGTCAGAAAATTAAGTATTTAGTCACTAGACCAATTTCACTTAGCAAAATAGCCCATACTTAGTGAATTTGGAACTTGAGAATTGAGTAATTTTTCTTTGTACTGAATTCGTCCAGAGAAATAGTATTTGTTTAGTAAATTATAAAAAAAGAATAATACTTAGAGCTTTATGCATAATTCATCTAACAAATTGATATTTCCTCAGCAATTTAAAATTTGCCTAGTGGGTTTCTAGAAATATCTTTATGTTTTTTATGATCAACCCAACAAATTGTAATTTACTAAAAGAATGACCTTTCATATATCAAGTTTTAATAACTCAATAGATTTTCACACAAAATAGAATATGAAGTTAAGATAATTCCTATTACTGAAGACATGAAGATTACATATTTATTCTTCTTCCATCCTTATTTGCATCTCTATCATCCTTCATTTTCCTGCTTGTCATCTTTTCTTGATCAAGTCTTTGATTTTATGAGTGGTCCTTTTACCTAGTTTTTTTTTTTAGTTATGGAATGAACTTTAAGAGGAGGATTTTAGATATTAGATTGTGATAATCTATTCCTTGAAACCATTACTATAGAATGACTGTATCTCTTTGGATTTTTTTTATTTAAAAATATCACTTGAGAGATAATTTCTAATAGATTAAAGATTTAAGAAATTAATATGGATATTATAATTGAGAGTAATTCATACTATTGTAAGCTGGGAAAGAAAAAAAAATTGCAAAGTATATTCCTTAAAATTTATATAGCTTAAAGAATATTAATGTACCATAATAACCTTCCTAGATTTGAATTTTGTAAGTAGTATAAATATCGAAAAGACCTTCCTCAAGTTAACACAGACCAACATGAGAATAAAATATATTTTTTTAAATATGTTATTTTACATTTAAATAGAATTTAAAACCTAATTTTACTAGATTTAATGGATACAAGATGGTAGTTTTACCTTGTTTTATTTTACTCCTACTAAGCATATCTCACATAGAATTATGTTTGTTTTTGAGAAAAGCATGTTATAGTTAACACAATAAAGGCAAAAGTAAAACTTATATTTTTTACATATGACTCTTGAAATTTTTTCATATAATTTTGGTGTCCTCGCTTGTATTAAGTTTTTTTTTTAATAATTACAAAAATAATTTACCTTAATTTTTTTAACTCGTTTGTCCTATAAGCATTCATGTATGAATATTATCTGCGTTATTTTAAATATTTATTTTATCATTAATTTTATTATTTATATATTTAATTATATATGTTACAACTAAATTCCTTCAGCTCATTACAATTCTAGCCATCAAATAAAGTCATTTCTTTCTAAAATAAAATGGCGAATCAATTAAATTAAAATCTAAACAAGTATATTATCGTCCTAGGAGACAGTGATTTTTGTTAATTTAGAATCTGCAAGAATCTCATTCCTTAATATTAAAATATTTCTGAATATGTATGAAGGAGTACTATAAAAAAATAAAACTAATTTGATAAAATAAATAAATATAATATTCACTCAGCAGCATTGAGATAATCAATTTGTCAAAACGCAATCTCTCTCCCTTCCCTGTTCTCTCTCTCCATATAAAGCCAAATTTTAACCTAACTTGCTTTGCAAGTCCAAATCAGATGGCAATAATTCCTGTATTCGTGTTATTCTATCGCCAAAAAAAAATAAAAAGAGGAACCAGAAGACAGAACCTTTCATCACACTGTATATAAAAAGTTGTCGATAGGAGTGGCTTTTTCTCTCCTTCGAACTTTTCTTCTTTCTTATGCTTCTTTTGTATTCCTTCCCCCAAACCCTAAATAAGTGATTCGAAACTGCAAAACCAAAACCCTAAAGCAATGGCCCTACCCCGTGGATCCATTCTCACCCGATCAGTCTGGTCCTCCAATCTCGAATCGGAATTTGAATTAATCCGATCCGTCATCGACTCCTTCCCCCTCATCTCAATGGACACGGAATTCCCCGGCGTCGTCGTGCGCCCCGACACCGCCGACCCCTCCTTCCGCCACCGCCAACCCGCCGCGCACTACGCCGTGCTTAAAGCCAACGTCGACCGCCTCCACCTGATCCAGATCGGTCTCACTCTCTCCGATCAAGTGGGGAACCTTCCCACACTCGGCACCTCCAACGCCTTCGTCTGGGAGTTCAACTTCCGAGACTTCGACGTGTCGCGTGACGCCCATGCTCACGACTCCGTTGAGTTGCTACGGCGTCAGGGCATCGATTTTGAGAAGAATCGGGAGTTTGGGATCGACTCGGTCCGGTTCGCCGAACTCATGATGTCTTCTGGTCTGGTCTGCGATGACGCGGTTAGCTGGGTGACGTTCCACAGTGCTTATGATTTCGGATACCTGGTGAAATTGTTGACCCAGCGCACTCTGCCGGAGGAATTGGCAGAATTTCTCCGTCTGGTGAGGGTGTTTTTCGGTGACAGAGTTTTTGATGTGAAGCACTTGATGAGGTTCTGTTCAAATCTTCATGGAGGTTTGGATCGAGTATGCCAGTCGCTGAATGTGGAACGAGTTGTAGGGAAAAGCCACCAGGCCGGTTCTGATAGCTTGCTCACTCTGCACGCTTTTCAGAATATAAGAGAGGTTTATTTTGGCAAGGCTGATGGGCTTGTTCAGTATGCTGGTGTCTTGTATGGTTTGGAGGTTTTTTAATTTTTCTCGTATGAAATAATATATCAGCTTGGTGTAGGTTTCTTTTTCTGCCTTAGTTGTAAAGCGTACACATTCTGGCTTATCAATGTCATTAGGAGTTATTAATTTTTTTTTGGTTCTGTTTCACTTGCATATGAGAGATATTAGGAGGAGGCAACGCATTGTTGACTGAGTATGTTAACATATAGGGTTAGAGTATGGTCTTTGGTTAGATAACATATACAAGTCTTAATTTCTGAACGGCGTGATAATTTTGCATCTCCCGCCGTATCTATTCTCTATTGAGAGTAAGTGGTTTTAAAATTATTCTCGAAATGTTTGTGTTCAAAGTGTGCTTGGTTAATGTTCATTGATTCAGTTGCAAAGTGTCAGTCATGAGGCTGCCATTCCTATCAAAAGATAAGGATAAGGGATGCACCCGTCATGGTTTCCTCCATTTGTTAAGACTCTATTACTATTCGAATGATTTTTTTTTCATTGGGTTGTAGAAGAGTATAGAATGGATGGTAGGTGGTAAATGAATCTGTACTATTTCTTTTATTTGTTTTTTGTTGTTTTTTTTTTATATCTTCCATTCTAATGGTAAGAAAGTCTTTTCTATCTCATACACACGCACTGGCATTTACTTGGTTCAAATGGAGCTTGAATAGTTTTTTCAAAAGAATGCCGGACAATGGTAGGATATTGCCTAAAATTGTTTGAGTTTGTGTGGAGAAGACATGTAGTAGTCTCAACAAAGATTAGATCAAATAGAGGGTAATTCAATCCTTAACACAGTATTTGGTTTGAGGAAAATGGAGGGGAGGAAGAGGGAGGGATTTTTGTGAACTTTTGTTGTTTGGTTCAATTTTTCCGAAGGGGTGGAGGCTATCAAAACCCCTCTTCATATGATTTTTGCTCTCCTCCCTTAGTGGAGGGATTTTGTGTGTCTATGTGGTGGGGATTTAAATATTTCAATTGTAAATGACTAAAACATGTCTACATATGTTTTGAAATTTAAAATTATAAGATACCAAAGTAGATTAATTTTAAAGTCCCACTGCATCCCTTGTTACCAAACCAAAAAATGGTTACTTCCCCTCCCCTTCATTAAAATACCTCCTCTCCCTTTCTCTCAACCAAACAAAATGTCTAATCAAAATCACTCTCCTACCTTCCCCTTCCCTACCTTTCCTCCTCCTCCATTAAAATCCCTCCCTTCCCCATTCCTCCTTTGAACCAAACTGTTCCTAAAGGCAAAGGAGGACTAAGAAAACTATAGGTGAAACGATCAAGGGTTAAAGACCAGTATTTTATCTGTAAACATGATTTACAACAACATATCATGAAATTCTTTGAACCATGTGGTCAGCTCTACTTACTGAAAAAAGGCTAGGTTGTTGTTGTTGTTGTTCGTAATGCATGCATTTACGTTAAGTACTGAAGGGTGATGGTCAATGTGAGACTTAAACTAATATGACTATGGCCCTTGGTATTATTTGAATGTTGGGTTGTTGACAATTAATGTTTTGGATGACATATTTACTCTTTCTTGTATATTGTATTAGTACAATGGGAATTAGAGTTTATGATATTTGTTAGTTAGCTAGAGGTTTGAGCTGGATAACTTCGAGAATGTAAGGGGGAAGGAAGTATTCTATTTTGCTATCTCTTGTAGAGTGAGATTTTGTGATCTGGAATGAGGAAATCCATTGTGAAGGGAAAACAATTCCTTGGGAGAGGAGTCCTTTATCGAATTGTGTTCAATTTCACTCAATAAAACAGTATTTTTGACTGGTAACAATTGTCCAACCTGCTGGTTCCAAATTTGGGATAGAAGGAAACTAATCCTGAGGACCGAGGATATGGAGTTGAGAATCAACAGCCCATGTATCTATGGTAGAATTTCTCAAGAAGGGGACCGTGAAACGTAGCTGTCAGCTCTCAGAAAGCAAGAAGGTTGATGGAATTCAAGAGACCAAACAAATGCTACAACAGTTGAAAAAACAAAGCATTATTGTTGAGTCAGAAGAAGAGGACACGTACCCAGCTGATTGGAGTCTAATTTGCAGCTAGTGGAAAGGAATTCAAAGAAAGGCTTTCGGGCCGATATATGAACCTGAGAACATAAAAAGGGATCTTGAGAAAAGGTGGTCACAAAGAGTTTAGGGATGAATGTAGTAGAACACCAAGCGTCATGAGAAGAGGACAGATACCCTGTTGATTGGAGTTGACTTTGCTGCTGATGGAAAGAAATTCAAAGAAAGGCTTTGAGGGGGCCGTTATATGAACCTGACAACATAAAAATGGATCTTGAGAAAAGGTGGTCGCAGTGGGTTTAGGGATAAATGTAGTCGAACACTAAGAGTCAGGAGAAGAGGACAAATACCCAGCTGATTAGACTTGACTTTGCAGCTAATGGAAAGGATTTCAAAGAAAGGCTTTAGGGGGCCTATATATGAAATTGAGAACATAAAAAGAAGGATCTTAGAAAAGGTGATCACAAAGGATTTTTGGGATGAATGTCATAGAACACCAAGGGTGTTGCTTTTTGTCAAAAGAAGATTCTGTTACCCAATTCCAATAGCAGTTCAGATAAAATGAAGGGGAAATCATGCACCAAGAATCCTGTTTTTACGCATGGATGGTTGAACGTGCCAATATCAATGTTAATGATAATTTGGAATGAACTAGTGGATTCTTCATGGTGAAGCTGCAGAGGAGGTATTAGAACAACCTGATATACAGATAAGTATTGCTAAATTTTAGTATGGTCAATGTTGAGAACAGGGATCGAAGAAAAAAGGTGGGAAGCTTAGGTTGAGGTGTTGCTGTTTCCACAGTTTTTGAAGCTTGTTTGTTAGTAATTTGAGAAACCAAAAACTGCTGTTAACAGATTTGTGGATAAAGCTGGGTGAAGAATGAATGACCTCCAAAATTTGGAGCTTTAAATGGTTGACCAAGTCTTTTTATCTGGGATACATACAAAATTATGAAGCAGAATCAGGACTTTGCTGCGGTGACCTTGGACTTCAGGATTATAGGAACTTTTACTATGCCACCACCGCAGTAGCTGCTGGATGCAAGTCAATGTGTGGGGTGGCCACTACCAGAAGAGCCACTAGTGAGACATGAGGTGCTTTGTCCACAAACACTTCTGCAGAGGATAAATAATAGGAGAAGGGTAGCCTTTGCAATCTTCGAAGTAGGTCTGATTCATGACATGCTGAATCCGAACCAATATTGAGCAACACAAGGATGAAAAGTTGATCCTAAAATGTGAATGGGGTAACCAAGCATTTTTTGGGAGTACCACTATCATTCCCTTAGGGTTCTGGAATAGCAAGCAAGAGTTTCTTCTATTAAAATTGTCCTGTGTGTTGTTGGGATGGATTTCTGTATGGGTTTTAGGGTTTGTATTTACTGGGGACGAGCTGTAACCCCATTGAGTATGAGGAGCTTTTCTGGGAAGGCAGAAAATTAAAGACAATTGCTTGTCCTAATTAAGCTAGAAGTATTTCCTATATTTTTTACTTGTCAGATGAGAATAAGGTTGAAATTTCGAAGGGGATGTTATTGTTAGTAATAAAGGGAAGATTAGTTCGGGATATAAGTTGTTATGGGGCAGTAAGATAAATAAAGTGTTTTACAGGGAGGAGGTCATTTATCCTCTTATTGTGTGTAGATTGAGCTTTTCTGCAGATTCTTTAAAATGATAAATCCTTTGAGAAAGATAACCCTTTGAAGAGAAGGAATAAGATAAAATTAGTGTTTTGGTTAGTAACAATAGGAATCTAATGCTGTCTTTCCCCTTTTCCCTTCCCAAATAACCAAACAAAGTTCGTACTACCTTGATTTTTGTATGTTCATCTCCATTGCTTTTTCAATAAAAGGCGACATTATAATTTAACATAAAATTTCCTTTCAATTGGTGATTGATTGATAAATATGGATAGACAATCAGTACCTGTTCGAACTCTAGATGGAATATGGCTAATAAGGAAGTGTTTTTTATGTTTAAAATCTGATTGTAATGTTTGAGGATCTAGTAGGTCTATTAATTTATGATATCGTCTTTCTTGTGCATATGCTCCAAGTATTGCATGCACATCTTGTCTGGCAAGCTGAGAATAGCAACTGCTCAGTAAAGAGGCTATTGTTTGTACTTGTATGATGAATTTGACTAACCATGTCTATCTTAGTAAAGTCATTGCTATTAGAAATCTGACTACACATTGATTGGATTCCTTGATGGGTTTGACTCAGACAAAATTGTTTTACATGCATGACTGAATGTTAAGATGTATTAAAAATGAATATAAATTATGAATTCATAGGTTGATGTAGTGCAATAAAGGAAATTTGAAAATGATATTAGAATGTCACATTCAGAGTGGGTCAGTGTGTTGTAATCCAGCATTCATCAATCCTCATGCTCCATGAAGTGACAGTGTCCAATATCAATAACTGGTGGCCCGCTCATCCAGTTGGATGCGGTCCACCTTTTTATTCTTCTTCCTATTGCATTTGTTTTTGACCCCCCGACCACGTGATGACATTAGCTTGAGAATGTTTCACGGTCTTTCGTTTTTGAGATAGTAAGATCCTTAAAATTATGTTTAACCAAGTGAACCAAGAAAACAAAATATACAAACAGGAAGTCTGGCCCCGGTGATTGTGACACTATTCAAAATACAGGAGAAAACTTTTTGTATCAAATTTATAGTGGGAAACATGAATTAGAACTGCTTAGTATATTATTACTTTATTTTAAAATTATATTTATATTTATTACTATTAAAATATAATATTTTATTATTAGAAAAGGTTTTTAAAAAGTAGTATTGTCTTAAAAAATAGATGAGTGTTAAAATATCATCATTTTTTTTTCTGATGGTTGTTTCTGTATCAATTGATTTCCAATTCCAACTATTACAAATAAAAGGTAACTGAAATAGAGTGAAGAAAAGAGATATTTTGATGGGAGATGTTTCAAATTTCAGTTTTCAATAAGTAAAAGGAGGTAAAAGTATAAACCCTTTTTGGAATATGTTTCAAATTCTAGGATTGAACAATTAAGAGACTGTAAAATATAAGCCCTCAACATTGCTGGTACGGTTGCAAATAATAGTATCCATAAAAATTTCGTGAGATGGTGGGGACTGGATATACATGTATTTCCCTTTCACTTTTGTTTCATTGCAGTGTGGATAGGATTCCATGAAAATTATACACTCTTTTATTTAGATGTTATATATATATATATATATATATATATATATATAGGTCCCCCACTATTATTTTCTATTCAAACAACATTACCATATAATCAAAATACAAGATAGGGCCGGATCATGGTCCAGCACATTCATTACACGTCCACAACCATGTACATTTACATGCATTCGTTAACTCTAATACACATAAATACTATATCTTAAACTCTTCCTAATTGACTGAAAAATAGTAAATTTCAGCTATTTTGATGGTCATTAATGTTTGGATGTTTCAGACAGACCCAAAAATAATTAATTAAATGATAAAGAAGAGAATATAAGAGGCCATTGCCATTGGTAAAACCTTTGTATATATCAACTGGTTTAGTATCAATCAGTTTATCTATTTGCAGTTCTGTGACTTTGTCTCAAGGGTCTCCATCTACCCTTTGGACCTTTTTCGTGAGACACGTGAAGAGACCTCTATCATAACAGGTTAAACAATATCATGTATCCCTACATACATGTTTGTTAAGTATGATGTTATTATTTATGAACCAACTATTCTCTTAATGGCTTACTTTGCTTTTTAATGGCTTTCTATTTTAAAAATATATTTTTGTTTTATACTTCTTATTTTAAATATTTTTAAATATAATCTTCTTATAAATTTTTTATATGTTTTTAATGTAATTTTATAAATTTTAATACTTGTTTATATATTTTTTTATCGGAAGAGAAATAAATATAATTTTCTAATAAAATCTTATCACGTGAAAATGACTTGTATCCCATTGATGTGAGTTTGCATTAAATGCGATCATATATATATATATATATATATATATATATATATATATATATATATATATATATATATATATATATATATATATGTATGTATGTATATATATGTATATATGTATGTATAATATTAAAAAAAATAGTTTGATATGGGAGGAGGAAGAGATTTTTTAAGAGGAAAAATGTATATGGGTAGAACTATTTTGAAATACTTTATTTATGAGAAATTCAGATGTTTTTAATTAGAAAAAGGAAAAACTATACTTTGCATAACACAACACTCTCATATTTATTAGTATATAATTTTTTATACTAATTAAGTTAATGAAAAAAAATTAACTGAAATTATATATATGTAGGTGTCTATAAAATTTATTATAAAGCATTTAATACTTTTTTACTGAAAAATATTTGTTAAGATATACAAGAATAACTTATTATCATCCACACAAAATATTTCACTAATAATTGCTTTTGAAATAATAGTTAGAAAATTAGATTTTAATCAAAATATATTGACAATATAAAATTTCTCCACTATTGCATAAACATATGAATTATTGTATAATGTAAAATAGTAATTAATTTTAGAATCATATCATATGTCTTTTAGTTAGTTGAGAAAATTTTAAAAGATATTTATAGACTTTGAAGAATAAATATGTTTGGATTTATTTAAATCTCCCTATTCTTGATTTAATTTGTATATTATTTAACAATAGTAAAAAATAATAATTTAAGTGAGTGATAATATATTGATGGAAGTCATGATTTGGGAATAGAAATGACTAAGAGTTAAGAGTTTTGTTCTAATAGATAAAAAAAAAAATGCTGGAAGAATCAGTGTTTTAGTTGAAATTACTATAAAATTTTTTGAAAGTATAAGGTTAAATTAGTGTAAGATTTGTTGATATTAAACATAAAAGTGGAAGAAGAAAAATAGTTTAAATAAGTGATTAAACAATATATCTGGAAAATAGATTTCGAATAGAAAATATTATTGAGTGACTAATACCAGATTTTGAGTAAAGGATATATCCTATTCAATATATCGTAATCCCTATAAAGTTTATTATAACAACAATTGTCCCTTTCTTATTAGAATCTAAGTAACAATTTTGTAGAGATAAGTTTCGAAAGTTTTAGTTTTTCATTTCAAACTTCTTTACCAGTTTTTGAGAAACTGCTTAAAAAAAACAATTACATCTATCAAGGGGTTTAATGTTGGTGGATTAAAACGTGAAGAATGACTACTTGCTTTCATCATAGCATTATAGTTAACACTTAGAGGGAGTAATTATGTTTTTGTTAAAAGATTCCATATTCATTAAAGATAAGGCTTTTCAATAATTTATAAATGGGTGAATGCAAACCTCATCTTACAAGTCAGTTTTGTAATAATGAATTAAGCTTAAAGTTCACTTATGATATTGTATCAGAACTCATACTAGCAAAATTTTGCATAATATTGGAGTAAGTATAAATGGAAAACTTTCACCTAAAGTGCAGAACATCTTTATATATTTATTTTAATAGAATAAGTATATATTTTAATAGAATAAGTATATAGAATCTTTCGTATGCTATAATATTAGTTTAAAGTTGTGTTCTTATCATTTGACTTAGACTGTATTGATTAAACAAATATAACAAAATAGGTCTGTTAAATAAAATACTTGCTTGTTGTTTAAAAAAAGTTATAACATTTTCATAATTTATATTTTATTGTAAAAATATTTAATCAAAATTAGTAAGAATCTCTTAGACTTTATTCTTGAAGGTGTTTTTTCTTAAACTAAGTTTGGTAAAAGAATTCCAATAAAACAAATTAAGGTTATAACAATTGGATCTAAATGAATTATCATTATTAATTTTGTTAAAATATAATTATGAATGCTAATTAAGGTTATAAGTTTTCTTCTTACTACCTCTCAATAAGTATTTTTAGGAAAAAAATCAATTTTTTTATAAACTAAATTTAGCTTGTACACAAGCTCAAATATTGTTAAAGCAAATATATAAGAAGAGTTTGAATTGTGTTAAAATAAATTGCTCTTCAATACCTTTTATTTTTCTTTAAAAGACCAAAATATTTTTGGTTGGAAAGAACCAGAGAAAACAAATTATTTTTATACTAATTTAATCTCAACCACTGAAACTATATATGTCTAATTCTTATAAATTTCAAACTTTTAATAAAATAAAATTACAACAACTATTTTTTATAGTAACTTTTAGTCAAAAAAATCAAATATTTTTTTACTGATTTATCAAAACAATTTTTCAAGTATTATTTAAACAATAATTTCTTCAAATTTTTACATATTCTTAAATAGATTGAAAAATGATGCTAACATAAACGTCTCGTATGAACGTATATCGAGATTAAATTTAAACTTCTTAGAAGAACATTTAAAGAAAATAAAAATAATTCATTTTTTGGCAAAATAAATTTATCAAAAGTAATAGTTTTTGTCTTCGTGTTTATTTGTTAGTCTTTATATATTAATTTTTTTAAGATAATTATTCAGAAGACATGCTGAAGGTGTCTTTAGATAATATACAAATTCTATGAAAGAACTTTTACATTTATAAGCTTTTTTTTTTACTTATTATTCTTAATTTTTTTTAACATTTAAAAATATTAAGAATAAAATTAATAAAAACATTTTAAAGATATTTTAACTCTATTACAAAATAATAGTTCTACACATCTTACTTTCGATACTAAATGTCCAATTATATTACTAAAACTTCCTTCATAACTTAATTTCCAATTCCATATTCTAAGACTAAGATTGACTTCTCAAGACGAACCTCACTTATTTTTCTCAGCTTGACCAGAAAAATTCGCCTAAATATACTCAATTCTATGTAAAAGGTTCCAAGTGTGACAGTTAACTTGTTATATACTACAAGAAAATATTGCAACACTACAAACTTTGCCACCTACGACTATCATAAGAACAACACTACTAACATTGGTCGTAGGAATAAGTTATTCTCTTATTCAAATAGCGTAATACTCAAATACTTTTTATATCACTCTTAGTATAAAATAAACTAAATGCGGAGAAATTAATATATTAACATTATATATATATATATATATATATATATATATATATATATGTTAACCATTATTTTTAAGAATGAATAATCCACACCAATATGTTACCAAAAAAAAAAAAATTAAAATAGCAATGTTTTGAAGTTTTTATGATTAATATTTTGAAAAAAAAAATGAATAATATGAGACACGAAGTAGCAGCAATAGTGGTTTCTAAATTGACCCACCACTCCTTTAAAATCTTCCAACCCAAACCCACACAACTCCGAACCACATCTGACTTCCCATTAATGCCCCCAACCCAACACAACACCAACCTTCGTCTCTTCTCTTTTCTCAAAAAACTTCTAATTTCATTTCATTTCAATCTGCATTTCATTTCCCATGGGCAAGAAAATGAAGCTTCCTTCCCTCCTCCACAAGAACTCGCACCTCAACACCACCGCCAAACCGTCTTCCACTTCCTGGCCCTGGCCCTCTTGCAACCAACCTCGAACCCTCTCTTTTCGAGCCCAAAACGACGTCGCTTTCAAAACCATCAACCCCGCCTACTTCGACATGCCCGAGAGCTCGCACTCCTTCTTCACTGTCTCCCCCGACTCCGGAAGCTTCTCAACCGCTTCAGAAGAAGATTCTAGAAGACCCGATTCCCTCGAGACCCTCATTCGCCCCCTGCGTTCCGACCGTTTGTTCTTCCACCCCGACCAGACAAGCTCCATATTAGAGTCCAAAGCAGGAACATCAAAACCAACATCAACACAAAAACCTACACAACCAACAACAACAACAGAAAAACCCACGGCAACAACAACAACAACAACGTTGCCCTTCAAAGACAGCGTGGTTATGTCCGTAGAGTCTCAGGACCCTTACGTGGACTTCCTGAGGTCCATGGAGGAGATGGTAGAGGCCCAGTGCGTTAAAGATTGGGATGGTCTCCAAGAGCTTTTGTGTTGGTATTTGAAAGTCAATGGAAAAAGCAACCATGGTTATATCGTTGGTGCTTTCATTGATTTATTGGTGACTTTTTCCTCCACCACTTCTCCTTCTGATATAAACTCTCGTTCTCCTTCTTCCCCTTTATCGTTCTACAGTTCTTCTCTTTCTTCCTCCTGTTTGGAAGCCGAGGAAGAGGTTGATATAGCTACCCCTAGTTCTTCTCTCTTGTTAGAACAAGTTAGGGAAGACATGACTTCATCTTCGTCTTCATCCTCTTTCAATTAAATACTCATTAATTGGTGTTTGTACCGTATCATACTTGGCACTTTATGTTTATAGTTATTAGTATTTTTTGTTTGATGGCGCTTCCATGGTTCCTTTTTTTTTTTCCTGTATAATATCTGTGTTCATGGGAGTCACACTTATGCAGGAAATGCAACCATACCAGGAAAATGGAGCTGGGTTGTCAATTTTTGTTTCCTTTACTGCATAGGAAGCCAAGGATTAGAAATTCCTTTATTTATCTTAAATTAAATTATTATGCTTATGAGATTTGTAATGTCATTATCTTATTTTGCTAAATGACATCAAATCCTCTATTGCTTTCATTGAGATAGACACACTCTCTCTCCCTTTTTTTTTTTCTTAATCTGAACATGGTTTTTAGCACAATCTTAAAATTGCTTATGGTAAGTAATTAATAAATATGGACGTGTATTTTGGAACCCAGTAGATTGATGACAGTTACGTTTGCTTGATTGCTTTTTTACAAGTGTATTCTACGAATTTATTATGTACACTGTTCTACACGGGACTAGTTAAGTGCAAATCAAGCTTCCTCAACTGGACTGCTAAAATCTAAGAAAAGTGTTAATAAGAATATATTTATCAACAAGTTGAAAACAAATACTATTAAAAATAGTATTATATATCAACATATTCTCGTTATTTATTAATTTTTAATCAATATAAAGTATTCCTTATACTTGTCTGAAACAATTATTGAATTTGGCGAAAAGTAGTGGTGAGTAGAGACAAATCTCAGACACCAAAACAAAAAAGAAATTCTATATAAATAACTGAATTTTCCTGTCTTGAAAATAATTGATGTTTTCTCCATATGAATTAATGTGTTAAATAATTTGTACATGGAAGGTGGTGTTCTTAATATTCTAATGACATTAGTTAATAGTGGTTTAAAAGAAAGTATGTGTCAATTAATTTATTTAACAAGAAACACTAAAAACATAATATAATATGAGTGATGAACTTTTTTCAGGGCAACCTACAGGTTTATAGTTGCTGCTCTAGCTAGATATGGACCCTTGGATATGTTGCAGTTGAGTTCATCAGAACTGACACAGTTAGGGAGATCAGAGCCGTTAGTTTTTGAATTAGGCAGTCATTATCAAATGATGGGTACAAATCCAGCGCAGAATTTTGGCGTGGTCCTGCTGAACTTATATCCTGTGTGCCTGCACCAAGCTGAATTATCATGGTGTTTTTTGGCCAGAGAACTGAGAACATTAATACATGTAAGTTTATCTATCTACATGTCATATGCTTGTGTTGGAAAACACTGTCTTTATAGACATCTTTTATTATAGGTCTAAACTTGGAATATTATTCATATTTGAAAATTTTATGATCACACAATAGTTTCTGTTTTTTTTTTTTCTTTTTCATGTAACTTATATTATATCTTAATTTCTTGTAAACCACATAACAGTACAAAAGAACTTAGATCGTTGTCACTCACTTTCAACAATACCGTAGTTGTTGGAAAAAACAAGAGAGAGTAACATGTTGACATGTTGAGATGAAGAGAAGGTCAAGAATGCATCTCAATTTATAGTCCCTAACAAATTAACAGTAAAAAATGAAAAATCTTATCTTAAATCAGGTACTACACATGTTCCTGTCCTTAACATTGGTCCCAACCACCTCCAAATGGTAAAAAAAGAAAACAGAGAAAGATGAACATGGTTGAACATCAGAAATGGGCAAGTAGTCTGGCAAACATTGTCTTCTGTTGATTAAAAATAATTAAAATAACTAATATTAAAACCATAAATAATATTTTTAAAAGAAAAATAAATATGAAATTATTTTTGATAAAAAATAATAAAAATTTTCATTAGTAACTATGAAAAAAATGTTGATCAAAGAAATGTGATTTAATTGTTTGATAGTTAATATATACAAATTAATTTCTAAAAGTATAATTATTAATCACTTTTTTGGGTAAGAAAACATTGATCACTTTCATATTATTTTAGATGAAGTTATAAATAAATATTTACAGTAAGAGAATAAATAAATAAATATAAATATTTTCCTTTCATGTTAAGATTAAATTGTGTTTCGATTTTTCAATTTTTTTTTTAATTTAACTTTTTTAAAAGGCTAAAATACATAACTTCATGGAAAAACTAATTTATTTCGCATCTTTATTATTTTTAAACAAATATTTGTGGAAAAATATTTTAGTCAGAAGTTAATATTTGAATTTATAAAAAGATTATTTAGTTCTGAAACATTAAATATAAGTTACTTTAATTCTAATTACTATTTTGAAGATTAAAACTCATGTTATTTGGTAACATTGATGATTGCATTTTAACAATTTTAAGCACATATTATGAGTATATTTCAACTTTTGTGTTTTAAAAAGAATAAATTTAAAAAATAGATAACAATTTTGTGACTTTATTACTAATTTAATTATAGTTTATAATATTAGAAATTAGCATGATATATTATTCTTACTTAATTGAACTTTAATCAGAATCTAAAAATGAACTAATAAAAAGATTTATATATGTTGTTTCTATAATTCATTAAAATGTCACTTCAAAAATCTATAACAGGATTCAACATGCAAAATGTAATATATGATTTTCTTTTACATGTAGGATTTTAGTGAATTGGACTGGACAACCTTTTCAATACCTCCATTGCAGCATGTTAATAATTATGATGTTTATTTAAGATTTTGACTATCTTCCCTTGTTTTGTTTCATCATCTATGAGACAAATAAAACATTACAATTTTGGAGGAGTCAAACTTTACAATACTAGGTTGCTCACTGTAACTAAACTAGTAATAGGTTGCTAAACTCAAACTCATGGATCTTTGAAGTAGCTGCCTTAAACTTGCTTTGTTTTGAAGTAAAACACACTTTACAAAGACAAAAAGAGTTTGATAGCATAGATTTCTCCATGCCTATGGCTCTTGTTCTTGTCTAAAGAGAAGCTTCTAAACCTGACTAATTTTAAATCTTCATTTCCCGGATAACCAAGTAAACCTAGGTTTTTAGCATAGTAGATTCTGGTATCCGGTGAGAGAGACAACTTTGAATATTTTATCTTCACTTCTATATATATTATTATTATTATTGAATTGTTAGAGTGAGTAAGTTAATCACCCTCAGTAGGTGAACCCAAGACAACCCCATAGAAGTTTAAAACATTATTGATCTTAAAACCAATTAATTACTCATCCTATCTTGCCTTATAAAGTACTCAAATTTAATTAGTCATCAAAAACTAGGAAATTAAAAACTATTATTGTTATGGGACTTGTGTTAATTAATAATTTGATTTATTATCACCTTAAACATCAATCCCATAAAGTTGATTTTTAAACATACATTCCATTTTTAAAGTAATTTTGATGGATTTTTTCTATTAGAATTAAAGTTGTATCCTATTATCTCCTAAGTTCTTTATATGTTTCTTTTAAAGTTTTATTAAGAAGTATAATAAATGTATTGAATTTAATAAAGTATTTATAAATTTATTTATTTATACATAATAATGAATATATAATTAAATTAATTAAAAATTAAATGGTCAACAAGTATCTAATTGATAATTAATATTATTTTTGAATTAGAAACACAAATCTTTTAAAAATACAGTATTTGAAAAGTAATCCAATGAGTAGAAATTTATATTAACCTCTTTATCCTAGATGAGACCAATAAACAGACACACTGTGGATTTTACTTCCCTAATAAAATAGGAAAAAGCATGGAGATGCAAACTTTAAGAAGATATTCAATGTTTGGTCAGTATTTAGTAAGATAATGACATTACAGTGATACCTTCATTTTCCGAGAAATTGCATTTGCATAAGAAGTGTGACCAAATGGTTAATGAAATACAAAATTGTGAGAAGTTGGCTGTAACTCATTGCTTTCTGTGGCATTGCATTAAATGCATCTCAGAACTGATGCGAGCAATTCATTATCCCAGGATTGCAACTTTGTGGTTTTTGGAAAACGTGTGGCAGAACTTCTCTCAAGTTGCAGTGCATTACTTCTTCTTCAAATATGCATATAACAACACGGAACATGTGTGACTTTAACATTTACATTTGTTTCTTTTTTTAGTTTTCTTTTCAAAATTTAAAATAGTTTTTCTTCTTTTATCAGAGATAACAAATAATCTCAAGACTTGATAATGAATCCTAATGCATGTTCTTATATGATGCATATAGTGTTTTTTCAATTCTTCCTAATGGGATACATATTAAAAAAAATTGTTCATATTTTTGAAAATTTATATATTTTTAGAAAATTTAATTCTTTTAATATTTAAATAATTTAAATTATAAAGTAATAAAATAATAAACTTAAAATTAAAAATACAATATAATTCAATTTTATTTTTAAATATATTTTATAATTAAATTAAAATACATCCATTATTTAAAATATATATGGAAATTAAAACTGTAAAAAAAGTTGTCACATGTTACTTACCATGTTTCCTCACATTCAATAAAATCTAATAAAATAAAATAAAATTTTAAACCTATCCCATCGTACCTATATTTTATTAATTCTTCTAACAGTAAAAATTATTTATATATCAATGTATTTTAATTTTTTATTTTTAGATTTAAATATTTTATTGTATTTTTCAAAATATTTTACTTTAACAAATTACGGATATTATAACTCAATATAAAAGAAAACTTAATGACGGATGCACTATTTATATGACATATAAGAAAAAAAAAAAAAAAAAAAAAAAAAAACTTCAGGAGTCCTCTTCTTTTTGCATCTTTTCGGCCACGCGCCTCCTCCTGGTCGTATCGCTTCTTTCAATTTACTTTAATTGCTCTATTATTCTATTCTAATACTTGCTCTATTGATTTGTTATAGAATTATTGAATTTTTAGATTTTGTTGTTTTTAGCCTAAAAATACAAATGAAATTGTGTTAAAAATGTTACACAACCAAGTTTTTATGTCTCTTGTTGTTACCAAGTTACAAATGTAAAATTTGAAAAATTGATTTTATTAGAAATTCTAGAAATTAGAAATGTTAAAATAGAAATCAAACTTGGTATATTATAAATGTAAAAAAAAAATATGTTTATATAAAAACATAAAAATGTTCCTGCAAACATGTAAAATATAACACTTTAGTTATAATTATTGGTATAAAGTGCAATCAAGTCTAATTTCTTTGTACAATTCTAAATATTATTAATATTCAATAATATTTATATATTTTTCTTGTAATTTAACATGTTCATTGATATTGAGATCGTGGTGGAATCCTAATTAATTGAATTTTACTATATATATCATGTTATATTTAGTTTTCAAACAAAAGAAAAGGAGATTTTCTGAAAATTTTTAAACTAAAAAATGACGCCATTAATTAGTTTATTAAGTTATTTATATTTAATTGTTAGAAAGATTATCCTTACTTACTTGATTAATAGGTATACATCATTCTTATTCAATTTCATAATTTTTGTAAAATTTTGACATACATGTATTTTGTTTTGTTTTATTAGTACGCACTTGATTATGGTAAATTTAATATGTATTAATATATTATGATATTAATGTTAAATATTATCGATATTTTGTAAAAATATTAGAATGTGTACCAAATAATCACAAAATGATGTATTTTTGAATAAGATAGGGTAATCTCTTTCAAACACATGTGAGATATACATTCATTATATCAATCAATTTGGACTAGAATTTTGAAAAATGGATCAAAGTTAAATGAATTAAAATTACATTACATATATAATAAAGAGTACGATAAAGAAGTTGAATAGTTTTTTAATTTATCCAACAAAATTAATCTAATAGTAATTAAAATTTATATTTCAATTAGATTAAATGTACCAGTGCTGACTTATTTGTGATGAATATATAGTGAAGTAATTAATATATCTCACCTTAAGCAAAATAATGTCATTATTGAATTTTAAGTTTGAATGTGATTGTTATGTCTTGTGATAGATATGGGTTATACTAATAAGGAATGTAAAATATTTGTAAGATAGTGGTAGAAATATGTTGGATATTTATGTAACAAAAATGTTTAAGAAATAACATACTTTAAATTATATAAATAAAACCGTCTAATTTTAAATTTAAAGAATAAAAATAATCTTGCATATTATTTTAAAGATAAAAAATATATTTATATTAAAATAACTATATAATTTCATGAAAGTTGAAATCATCATGGTTCATGTATATATAAGAAACTTAAAAAAAAAAAAAAACAAAGTTATGGATATTTTGTTAAAGTGTGACTCTTAGCGTATAGTCCCAGTTATCAGAGTTTTAATATATGCACTGTATTACACTATCATTAGTCAAACAATATTATTCATCATCCCTACCACATTTTTCAATCTAGGTGCCAATAACAAAGGTAAAATGCGCATTAGAACTTAGTAAGGCAGGAGAACGACAAATAAAACAAAAATAAATAAATAAGTCACGGGTCAAAAGGAAATCTTAACTTAAATAAAACATTAGAATTAATTATATTTTTTAGTAAAAAAAAAAAGCAAAAGGTTTAGAATTTGTTTGACTAAATTCTTAAAGTAGTTTGGAAATTGGTTTGACGAAAATTGATTCGACTGAAACATTCGATAGAAAAACTTATTTCAATAACTTCCAATTCACATTCATAAATTACTTAAACTATTTTAATTGTCTTCCTTTCCCTTTTCACACATTTATCTTTACTAACATCTTTTTATATTTTTCTATAATTTTGAATTTCTTTTTGCGTACCCACCTATAATTTAATATTTTATTTTTCAATTTCACATTCAAGCAGTATATCTTCAATGCCATTTATGATAGACTTCTTAATCATCACTCATTATTCTTGCTAGACCACCTATTATAATATAAAATAATTACACTTTTTTTTATAAACCATATATGTTATTTTATTTATTAACTACTATGAATTAACTAACTTACATCTAACTTAGAAGTTAAATATATCAAGCACCCTTGCAAATCTTAATCCGGAGCGACTGATTTAATTAACCTGAAATCTCTTTTCCACTAAAGTTTGAAGTTTTAACTGATTAATGCATGAAATAAAAAATCAAAGTATTTTTTATTACCAAAGATAGAATCAGTATTTCTCATACTTTTTTGGATTTGACCAAGTTTTTAAAAAGCTTTCAAATTTTTTATCAGTAAAATTTAATCATTAGTGATCTGAACATAAAATAATTATTTAAAGTACTATATAATTATTTAAGGTGAATTTGTACGGACTATGCAATAATTTAATCATGGACTGATCCCAGCATTGATGATGAAAAGCAAAAAACTCTTACATTATTATATTAAAAATTATTTAAATCTATTTTAATACGTACTAATATTGTATTCTTTTTTTTTTTAATTCTTAACAAGTTTTTGACAGCCCATGCAATCAGGAGTCACATAACAGAACAAATGCTCTTCCTACACTTTCCTTCCTTAAACTTTGTTTGAAGATTAGTTATACTGATACATATCTACAAAAATCTTATATAATTAGTTTAATTTATGGTTATAGTTAAGTTTTTTATATGGAAACTATGATAAAATTTGTATCTGATACCTCATAAATTATTCAATTTGTTAGTGCAAACCAAACTCTTATGTCACGTCTAGTAACACTTCATATTAATTATATACTGCGCTGTAAAATTGTGATTAAGAAATTAAAAGTAAGTCCTGTCACTTTCATTCATATTGCCGACTCAGTTGTATTGGCAATGCACAAAACAAAATTTCACATGTGATATGAGAAGTATGTGATCAAAATATATGAATTTTTTTCCACTATTGTAAAATTAAAATAAAATTTAAAAATAATTTGAAAAAAATTAATTACATGATAATTTACTTGAATGGAACACCATTATAGTAAAAATTGAATAAACTAAATTAAATTGAACCAAAATATATTATTTGAAATGTATAAATTATTTAAATAATTAGTTTTATAAATATTTTTTTAATATTATAATTTATAGTCTATTTTAGTTTAAAAGCAATTCAGTTTCTAAAAAACTAAATTAATGAAATTTAGTTCTTAAAAATTAAAGTAACTTAGCATCTATTATTGTGCTGAATAATGTTATGCCCTTCTTAGCATGTATTAAGAATCTGCTTGGAATATAAGACAATGATCTATGCATGAATAAACTTTCTGAAAAGGAAAAAACATGGATGCTGATCTTTCAAGTCATGCTGAGTGTGACTTGTGCATCAGAGTTGAGACTCTCACTAATGTTATTTTCCTCAATTGCTCATCAACAAAAATCTCATTCACTAAACAACAACATGCTATACGGAATAAAGTGCCTTTTGCTTTTAAATGCACTGTCAGAATCATACTTAAACTATATCATTTTTGCTTTGTTTTTTTTTTAAATTACACCTTGAAATTAGGACATGTAATTCATCTTTTTAAAATTTCAAATTTACTGGTAACATTCTTAAAATAAGATTTTGGTAACAAATTTCACAAGAGAGTTACTTAATATTGTGTCATGACATTTAAGATATTTGTATGCATGAAAATGAAATTTACTAATAACAGAAGAAGAAGAACAAGTTCCTTCATGGGGAACTCAACTCAATTCATCTATAACTTTATTGGGCTTGTAGGTTATGCGACAGTCCAAACAGATTAAATTGGCCCGTTTAAGGTCTGACACTGGACAATGAGACATAAGTCTTTGTCAAGTTTCCAACCTTAGTTCTCCCTTCTCATAAACAAATACTTCTTCCAATAAATCTTATTCAAGAAAATATAGCTTCATTTTTTACACAATATCTTTTTGTTCATACTTTCATTTGAAGTTGTTAGGATGGTTTTACATCTAAGGAAAATGCACGAACAAAAGTTAGAGCACAGATTTAAAGCAAAAGGAAATGAAAAGATGAAATTGGAATAATTTTATTATTTATCCTTTTCTGTATTAAAAATGACAAATACAAATTAACTATAGCTCATAACCATGAGAAAAGTATCAATTGAAAAGAGCGATTGACTATGATAACAAGCCACAATATACAATTAAAGGTTCATTATTATTATTTTTTTCTCTAAAATGTTATATATTTTTTAGTTTTAGTTTTTAATAAAAACATTTGGCAGTAGTCAGAGTTACTGGACGTTTTTTTTTCTTTTCTATTAACGTATTTTCAATTAATATTATTAATTGAATTGGTAATGTAACAACTTATATTGATTTAATTATAATCTCTCATGTGTATTTAAGAATCTGTGGAGATGATTATATATTTTTTTAAGTAAATTTTATTTTTGATCTCTCATCAACTTAGTTTGAACATCTTAAGTTGAAATGAGGTTCGGAATATAACTATTTTAACTTAATGTCTGGATTTATCTTAATAAAGCAAGAGATCATAACATTGTAGTTAATATGAAAGGGGTTTTCCTTCGAAAGATTGGACTTAATTAATTTTAATGAAATTTTTAGTTATTGATATTCTTACATATGGGTTTGGATAAATTATAGAAAGATGAACACCCTTAACCATTTTCATCACCAAGTCACATGTATTATAGAAACTGTGGACGGTAGCATTAGATTAACATATTGTATTGTACTTTGTTTTTATAATCATTGTTAACACCAACTTATTATTTGTCGAAATGGTAATTAATTGAAAAAATGTCATATTTTACATCATTAGCCATGGGAGCGTATGTGAGTAACTGAATTATTACTTTTATGAACAATTTGGCAGCTTTAAACAATGGCAGATTTTGATGTTATGTTCAACATCTTAAGTTGAGTTATGGCAACACAATCATGTGACCACTTGGGGACCCAAAGCACCACTATAGGTATGATTAAAGATTCCCATCACTCTCTTGCTCAATAAGAGGGATAATTAATATACTATTTCAAAACAGCTAAGGGATATGTCGAACAAATTCAGCATCAATGCTCAGTGAATAAATTTATCTAAAAATATAAAAACACCACCTTCAATCTAATAGTAGCATAATAAACTCATTATTCAGATATATGCTCCTTCAACTCTTAACTTTCTCTCTTACTTCAAGCGAGGAAGGGCGTGTACGAAACAGATGTAATTTAGTTATTATTATCTTTCTATTCTTCGTGAACATAAGTAATTTTTTTTTAAAGAAGAGTTTTTACTCGAAAAAACAAACGAAAACATGAACATCTTAAATAATGATGTTGACCAGGTATTGAATTGTTGTCGATGGCTGATGGTAAATGCTAGTAATGTTTTTGTCAGCAAAGGAAGTGTAATAATAGCTTCCATTGATGCCACCCTGCCTAGTACTAAGTAGCAATCTTTGCTCCTAGCCCTGGGACCAATTAAAATACATAAAACCAAGAAAATATAATTAACAAATTAAAGTTCAAATCCTATCTTATACAACAACTACACATTGTATATGAAAGTCTTTCAGTTTCTTTTCTTTTTCTTGTAAAAATCCAAATGCCAACTCATTCAGCCGATAGCAGGAATTTATGTATGGACAAGACCAACGTCTTTCTAAACTTTTTTCAGCTCTCACTGTTGTGATAAGATATATCACAAAGTGAATTTCCAGTTAGAAACCATGTCAACTCTGGCCTATCCAAGGACACAGGGTGTTCCATTATCAGAAAGAACATAACCTGATTAACTTTGTGATTATGTCTCCACCTTATCAAAGATCAACATGATACTATTGATAGGATAAAGAAGGTATTTTGTTTTTTTTCTATTATCGTGTTCCTTCCCGCCACACTCTCCACTCCTTTCATGTTTGGTTTTTAGAAAAAACAAAAGCAAAAAAGTGATGAATTTTTAGGTTGTTTAACAAAGAAAATTTTTCCTCTTTTGTTTAATTACGTTAAAAAAATAGGAATGGAAGCAAATTATGTAAAATAATTAAATACTGTAAATAATTTAGAGCTAATTCTTATAGAACAAAAATACGTAAATTTCAATACAAATCCTAAAGAGTATTGTGTGCCAGAATATTAAATATGAAACGAGATAAAGGCTTTAAATATGTGTATATGGTAGTAGATAAGCATAGTTTGATTGAACATGAGGGAAACATTTGCCTTAAAAGCAACAAACATGCAGTTTATCTTCACACCAATTATTTGAAGACCGAGTTGGACAGCTTGCTAACTTAGTTACAAAACTTTATCACAGATTGAGGTGTGGTCTGGTACTTGGTTCCAATCTGCCACGGAGATATCAGATAAAGAGTTTATCATCATCTAAAAATATACCACATTTATAGTCCATATCTGTGTAATCACCGGTTTAATCGTAGAGGGTACAATTAGACATAGCTTCAAAAGAAAAAAAAAATTATTATTTCTAGATTGAACCATGAGAAAAGTGCTTCTACTCTAAAATATCTGCATCTATGTCCCCTCTTTAACAACTTAGAACAAGCAAAGAAAAGCAAGAACCCAACTTTTTGTTTAAAAATGTATCATAGCAAGAAACCCACTTTCAGAATTTTCACGTTCAAGAAATTTCATCAATTCTTATCAAATTGGCTCCTCTTTACTGTTTATAATAATCACGTTCTTTGTTAACTATAAACAATATTGGTAACTTTGTTATTTTGAAACGCAACATGCATTGACTTTTATGGGAAAACGGGAGGGGTCTTGCTTCTCATAACTCCTGATAAGTAATTTCTGCAAGCCATATTTTGTGAAGATGGAAAGATTTTTTTTTTTTTTTTGAAGTTTTAATTAATGAAATCTCATGGTTAATTAATGCAGAAAATAATTTTTTTCTCTAGCAGGTTTTAATGCAGGCTGACTTCTACCGGCCATAGGAGCCTACCTCCATAGAGAGGTTTAAATACAAATTAAAACAGCCTGCAATCTTGTTATGAATGCCTAAGTAAATACAAAGCCAATCTCAATGCATGCTCGACATTAATGAGACCTGTGCCAAAGAAATAAATGAGAAGCGTTGTTTCATCTTCATGTTATTACAGTACACACTTCACAACAAAGAGAGAAGTTAAGAGAATTGAATAAGATCAACATTATCTTAAATAAAAATTAAACAATTCATAAAAATAACAAAAAAAAGTAACCATTTCTTATTTTATTTAAAAAAAATGTAACGGGTATCGCGCCAATAGGCAAATTTGATCCTGATTCTAGCGAAAATAGAGTAGAAGCTTTAATAGCAACCTTGGAAAAAGCACAGGAGTCAGTCACAAAAGTTTCTATTCTCATCTCATTGAAAAGTACTAAACTCGCTGTTTCTCTTCCCTCAGACCACTCTAATTATCACTGCAACGGTTCAAATCCCAATATCTCTTTCATTTCACCACCATTATCCTAACACAAAACATGGGAGCCCTTTGACCAAATCCCTCAAACCAAACCCAACACTAGGGAGGGACCAAACAAGTGTGTTTTGGACCTCTGTTGTGATTTCTGTTTTCTACTACAACACAAATGCTAATTAACAGGGCAATTATTTCTCGTGACCAGTCACTTTCACCTTTGTATGTAAACAACGATAACAACAAGAACTAATCCAACTGGGACATAATCTGATTATATTAGAATGCAAAATACTACTCTTTACCGATAAAAATAGTAGTAGTACCCTCTTTACAAATTGTTGATCAAAATGTTGTAGTACATTCTAATTAGCATAGTTGCTGAACAAAGATATATCACACAGCTACTTCATAGTACGCAACTGGTTAACGTTAACAGCCCATCACGTGCAGTGCTTAGAACTCACGTGGCTTACGGTGGACGTGTGAATTGGACCTGGTAGAGAAGACGCCATTCCAGATCTCTGTGAAAGCTCTGACTATAACCCCATGATGGTGCGGTGAATTCAGCTGAAGGAAGCAACTAAGAAGCTCTCTGAGATCCTGCTTCGAGTATATCTCGTTCTCCAATATCATTTGCAGCATGGAATGTCTGAAATCCAGATAAGGGTCATCGGAGTCTTTCTCCACTGCCACCCCTTCTTTCCCAGCTCTTCCCAAACCCCCCACTGTTCTGGCAGCCTTGAAGTCTGAGTCAGAAAAGTGAGAGGAATCAACGTAGGGAGAGAATGTGATGTTGGTGTTGGTGTTGGTGGGGGTGGTGGCTGAGGAAGAGGAAGAAGAGAAGTGGTTGTAACGGTTTTTGTGGTTTTGGTAAGTGGGTTTAGGCTTTGGGTGGAATATGCGATAAAGCTTTGGCCTTCTGCAGGTGCCGCAGCCTAGTTTCACGGACACGGTGTTCAGAAGAAGCTTCTTTCTGGTGGCAGACATTGGTGTGCGCTTCCGTGAGTACTTGCTTCGTGAAAAAGAAAGAAAGGGAACAAAACAAGGAGCTTGGTTGCCTTAGTCAAAGGAAGGTGTGTGTGTGTGTGGCTTTGGAAAGTGGCTTTTTATTTATGGGGGTGGCTTGCCATGTGACTTTGAGTTCACAGGTCCCTACACCTACACTATACTCTAACTTCTCATCATCACTTCATTTTATTTTATTTTAATTCATACACTAAAATATTAAATAGACTTTTTATTAGAATTTAGTTTGGAATTTGTATTTCACATTCATACATATATTTCTTTACAATTTTATCTTAAATCGAAAATCAAACTTCAAAATGAAGATTCTGCTAAATGTTTATCATAAAAATAAACCATTGGTAGATATTTTTATATTAATAATATGACTCTTGGAAGATATTGAACCATTTATATTAAGATTTGAATGGCGAAGAGTTAATTTGGGTAGAATGTGATCTGGGCCGCAGATTTGTTTTGGGATAAAAATATGGTAGTGGAGGTATATGGAAGATTGGCCATCTGATCACATGCATGGAGAATGTGAGCAATTTGAGGGTTTGATAATTGGATATGAAGTTGCTGGTTTGTCTAGTTGTGAAATGAAGATGGGTATGAACTGAAGAGACAAAAACCCTACTTAACTATGTATTAAATAATAGATTTGGGATATCGACGATCAAGCACAAGTAGGAGCTGCCATGAGAGGGATCAAGAATATATACATTTTGATACTTTTTCTTTCTATGAATATAAATATGGTTTTTTAATAACATATTCCAGAAACATTTGCAGTGCAACCTACAGAAATACAAAAAAAAATTGCGTAAGGGGACACGATGTAAAATCTAACCAGTTAGAGAAATTAATTGTATTTAGATAATTAAAAAATATAATTTGGTTGGAAAACTCTTTAAATCAACATTAATTTAAATAGATATTATTTTAGATTAATTTAATCTACGAATGATAAATTAATACAAAATTATAGAAAAAATGCCATATATTCTTGAATAGTCAATTTGAACATGTTTGGGAAATTATTACAAAGAATAATATATTTTACTTTACAAAATTGAAAATAATTTGAACACTTATTAGAAAAGAAAATTACATGGGTACCAAACTGTAGTTGACATGGATTTCCAATAATGAGTAAGGTTAAAATAGAAAGAAATAGGTAAAAAAAACAATTAATAACATAGTATATGCCTTTGATTAGAAGTATTCAGGTTGGAACGTGAAATATGGTCTTAAATTGACCTACAAATTTAATAAGATTATTTCTTTGGATTCAAACTAAACATGTAACATGACTTTGATAATACTCAAGACAAGACCAGATCAATCTAATTCGTTGAAATATTATATAAATTTTAATATCGTGTATAATGAAATAAAAAAACTAAATTTAATATATAATTTAAAATATATAAATATATTATCATGATAGATGGACTAGTGTTAACTGTAGAAGTATTATTGTTAACTAATGCATACTTCAGAAATGGGACTTTGAGCTGAGATAACTTGATGTAAAACTTACTCTTATCTTCAAAATATGTTGGTTTGTTCTCTAAAACCTAAACTCGTTATAATTAATTTGGTTCAAACCGAGTTAGTGAAATAGTACAAGTTCTGAAAACCATTGCCTTCCACCATTTTTTGTTTCGTCTAAGTATATTATCTCTTTTAAGTCAATTTTGATACTGTCCTTTTACAGTTTCTTTTTCTTTTTGTTGTGATTTAGAATTTTCAAGAGGTAGTTGAATTACTAACGTGTATTAGTTCAATGACCGAAATTCAGATTTCTTTTAGCGTGTAATCGTGAAGTGCTTGAATCTTGGTTAACTCGCAGAATCATATCTATCACTTTTCATTTGTAAAAAGTGATTAAAAAAACCTGTAATGCATCACTGAAGGTAATATTATCACTTATTCCTACATAATAATAAAAACAAAAGTAATATCCCCATAAAGTTAATAAAGGAATGGAAATAAATATTATGAATGAAATTAATAGTATTACCCTCATCAATCGTACCTTTCTAACTTGTCAAAAAAGTTATATAATTATATAAAGCATCTCTAGTGCTCTTGATGAAAGCAACGAACTAAATTTTAAATAATCTGAATAATTTTCATTTCAAGTCCAAGTTGCTTAACTTACAAATATCTTTTCCTCTTTAATATTTTTATATTCTCTCTTACAATTAATACAAATCTTATAAGAGAAAAAAAAAAAATACTATGTTGTTGTTATAAGAGAGCAGTTGATTGTTATGTTGTTATTATAATAACGTTGATGTTGTTTCATTGGGAGTAACTAACAAGCAAGTATGTTCCAAGAAAAATGTTGGAGTTGGCAGCCATGTGTTGTTGTAGCAAAAGTGGAAACAAAAGCCAATGGTGTATGTAACTAACCCAACCCAACGTGCTGTGATTGGATGAATGTTTCAAACCACAGAAGCTGGGGAGAAAGTAGAAAGCACATACCATTTCTCAAAGGTTTACTAGAATACTAAAAATATCATTTCAATATAATAATAAATAATTATATCAGAATTACTTGTACAAATCGATGTTTTTATTCAAATCAGAAGTGATTAATATTAGCAGGCAAGGCAGTAGCAAGACGTAACGGGATGGTCAAAGTTCGCGATATTCTGGGGAGACGATATAGAAAAGGTTCAACTACCTTCATCAACATATCCAATGGAGAAGCTTCAACGTTAATTACCCCATTTAAGTTTTGGTCATGATGAGCTTTAGATATTTCTGAAAGTTGATGCTTGACACTAGTTTGATAAACGATAAAAACAAAGCTTTTTGAGAAACATGTACTGAATTTCTTGAAAAAAGGGTGTAGGGAGGGTTCAAAAATGCAGTTGGCGATTGTTCTTACTTTTTATAACTGGGAGATGAGTGGTACAACGTCATATGATGCAGTTGGCGACAGTTTACTTTGTACACAACTGGAGGACGGTGGCACTAAGTCATAAAATACAGTTGGCGATGTTAAAACTGTTAAATGCATTATAAGCATTGATCAATAAAAGAAACTACACTTTTTTTAGCATGCACTATAAGCATTGTTTCAAATTTATTTGTGATTCAGTCCTTTCTGAGACTTAACATAGAAAACTCACATAACACAAGCGAATAGCAGAAGAGTCAGACCTCATTGGTTTGTACAGGCTGTCTGCTTCTTGATACAGTTTGCCACATGCTGAGCAACCCATAATGAGCCCGCCTCAGTGCAACAGAAACCGTGGGTGTGGTTTTCTCGTTCAATAGGTAAGGCAATACCGGGAACCTGCTTTGAAATCTGTAACCAGAAGAAACCATAACTTAAGCCAGAATAATCATTCAATAGCCCACAGATGAGGAAAAAAAGACAGAAAAATTTAAAGAAAAAGAAACGCCTTGACACGACTAACTATTATTTCAATGAATGTGTTGAGTTATAGAAATATTCACCCCGCTGTTCTCCCGTAATTAGTGTTCAAGTTGAACGTATAAAGAATTGGTGGTATTCCAAGTCCATTTAGGATACCACACATACATAAGCTGCGTGCTAAAACCAGTATTAGGAATTTAACACCACAAAAATTACTTGATAGCATCACAAGCAATAATATCTATTAATCTATCTTCCCATGAGTATAAAACCTTCTACTAGAAGCTCTATACTGCAGATATTGGATGCCCAGTTCACCCCTACAACACGAAAGTTAAAAAAGGTAAACTGGGAGAACCCCTGATAGCCAAATCAGTCCACTTTCAGTGAGCAGCTGGCTGTTGGATGTTAGTTTCTTTCAGCAGTCCGTCGTTTTTAAGCTACATATAGTCCATTTCTTTGTAATGTCAAAGAGAAAGAGAGAAAAACAGTGTGCTTCGGGTATACCTTATTAAGAGCCAAGTAATTGAAAGGTTATACCATAATCAAATTTATTTTGCTCTCACTTTATCACAATACCCGTAGTCTAGAACATAAATCAAGGAAATGAAGTAATTTAATATCAGAGAGAAATAAAGGACCACTGAAGGTTAAATTAAGTATCATACTTTTATAATCAATATATTGCAGTGTTTCACATCACAGTTTGATAGACTTTTGCTTTCTTTTTTTTTAAATTAAAGCGAGCAAAATTAATGAACATATTTTGCTGTATTTCGAGTAGAAGGTCCACAGCATAAAACGGGGGTAGAGAAAGAGGAAGGAGGTAATCACATATTTTAGTTCTTGTTGAGATTCAAACACAAATCAAACCTTCAGCTTAATGGCTAGGCAAACTTAAAAAGTTATTTGATTTCTCTGAAAAAAAATCAGCAATAAAAATTATAAAAATAAAACAAAGATAATATTCTAGCTTGATCTTTTTAATTTACAGAGAAATCTGCTGAAAATTTTGATGCATGATCTTTCATTAAGATATAAGGAGGGAAATAAACTTGTTAGTAAAGTTTGGACATCTATTTAATACATTGCATTATTTTGGTTCCACGAATGATCATGTAGATTAGGATAAAATCACAAGCATATAATCATCCTACACATGCTCTCCCGTGGAGTCACCCCCAGACTAAATCTTTTTAAGATGCTTGAGGTACAAATCTTTGTCTCATACCTTCAGATGATGCAAAAGCTTTCCAGATAATAACAACAGTGATTAAAATAAATAAAAGCAAACCTCTTCAAGCAAACTAAGTGGGCCCCAGTGATCGTCGACACCAAATAAAAATGTCAATTGAGCCTTCCTTTCTCTCATAAATGTCCAATCTGGTGCCTCCGAAAGCTAGCAAGTTAAGCACATGATTATCAATGCAGTTTTGGATATTTTGCCTTTTGATACCCAGATGAAATTGCCCTCTATCCAATTTTTAAATTCTCAATTTCAACTTATTTTATCATTAGATGTTGTATCCTTGTGCAATTTTCTGTGATATGTCATCTTCCACGTCAATGCAGCAAGTTCCCGGTGCCATAGGTAAACGAAAAAATTGCTTAAGAGTAAAATAAAGTGAAACAGCTTTAATATAATTTAAAACTTGAAAGGTATCTCTGTAGATAGGAAGCATTGTTACCTTTCTGAATTCTGTCATGGCCATATAGAGGACATTCCGCATGGTATGGTACTGTGAATTATTAAGGTTGGAATTAATAAAAAAAAAAAGGTGCAGACCAATCCACAATAAAAAGCTGCAAGTTAGTGTCAATTAAATGTAGAATATTTTGCATTACCATTCTATAAAGGGATCAATAAGAAGAATGGCCAAAACAAAATGAACTACATTACAAGTTAAATGTGACTTATCATTGAAGGCTTCTTTGAACGGTAAAGCTAACCTGTGACAAGTGAGAGCATGCAGCCTCAACTGCATTGACTGACCATGACTTCCCAAGGGATTTTCTGACCATAAACCTTAAAGCCTGGACAGGTAGCAAGCCTAATGATGCTATCAGGTAACTAAGAGCAGCAGATAGAACTCGGGATCTGAAACCCCATTGAACATCATTTAGTCATTTCACATAAACTAGTCTAACATTTTCAAAAGAAAATAAGTAGTAGCAAACTTTCATTTAGTCATTTCACATAAACTAGTCTAACATTTTCAAAAGAAAATAAGTAGTAGCAAACTTTCATTTAGTCATTTAGCAATAATAGATAGATAATTACCACTATTTAATTATCTGAAGTTTAGGTTCAGATCAAATTATTAAAATTGTTTTTATGCGTAAATTGAATGCCATGAGGTATGAAATAGAGTGGACCACAACAAAATTTGTGATATCTAAGCTCATAATGTCACTAAAAGTTCACGCCATCTCTAAAAAAGTAGGTAATGTCAAGGTGTTTTGCCTTGGGGAAGGTGGTTGAGCTGAGACTTACTCTGAAATTTTTCCAATAAATAACTGATTTGTTGATTGCGGGTTTAACGTCAAAAATGGATAAAGTCCAATGCAATATTTCACCTACAGAAACCAGGAGAAAATGCAAGTAGTAGACAATTTACGAAGATCAGAAGTGATGTTAGACGGCATGACGGGATGAAGATTAATTAAATATGCATCGTTCCTATTCCTATTCCTATCACCTTCTCTGGAGACTTCATGAACATTTCAATAGATATGTATGAACCAATAGAGTGTCCAACCTGGAGAGAAAATTCTAAATTAGCTACCTAATTTTCATTTCAGAATGAAATTAAACTTGTGTATATGTTTTGAAAACAAAGATAACAATTACTTACAAATTACTTTAGCTAAGAACTAGACTCAAAGGGGTTCTTTTAAGGTCTTCCAAAATTGTTCCATTTTAGTGGATAAAAGGATGTTTGATGTTGCATCCAACAAGTTTTGAACTCGGTATCTCTATTGTCATCCTTTATGTAAAAGGAAAGGGAGGGAGACTGATTAAAGTCACATATTACAACAAGAAATGTATTCTGATACGGAACTATTGACTAGAAATATATTTCTCAATGCACATAAAAAACTCCACACCTTTTTCTCTACTTTAAGCTGCATATTAAATGTCACTCCTTAATAGGAGAAAATATTTGCATTTTGTATTATTACATGACTACCATTTTTCATATAAAGATTTTTTGTCATTAGGCACCATTTTGGTGTTTTAGCACCTACAATACAACTCTTCAAATCAACATGACTTCGGAAAAGAATACGGACATGAGATATAGAAGAACCCACCAGTAATATAGGAATCTCTATATTTTGCAATTCCTCTCGCATGAAGTCAATCTACAAACACACAAGGAAAGTGAAGACTTTGACTACTATCACTAATTAACATTTTAAAGGTAAAATTATCTAAATCAAGACTGATGAATGTCAATCATAAAAGCATGGAAGATTATAAAATGACTGAAAAATGCAATGATGAAAAGAGAGGGAGGGAAAGGGAGGGAGAATGCATGTGGTTTAAATATGACAAATTCTCAATATGCCAATACAAAAGCCTGCACGTGACATACTAGAAACAATTCCACGGTGAAAATTATTCTTTCTTTTCAACAGTTGTCCACAGTACAATCTGAAAGGAAACTTTAAATACTCAATTCCACCACAGTTTTCATACCATTCAACAATACATTAGATAAATCTATAACGTTTCACAGAACTTCTAAAAAAGAATGGAGGACTTCAAAGTTGCTCTGATTCACTAATTTACTCCATTTTTTGTAGTAGACATCAAAGGGCAAGGCAGGGGAGGACTTCCCGCTGTACAGCACACCAAGTATAACCAATTTAAAATCAAAACTGAAATAAACCATTGATCAGTTTATCTAACCAAAAACAGCCAATGACTGTTAAGATCAAAATCGGTAAGCCTTATATTACCTTGTGATCAATTTGTTCTTGTAAAGAAAACATGCGTCCATGTTCCGTGTCCTGTAAACGAAACTCTGTCTAAGAGACGTTCTAATGCCATGCAAGCAAATCAATCGAAACAAAATGTATGAACCTTTCCTGAGTGAGAAACATGGCCGATAGCTGCTAATTCACAGAGAAACATGACTAGTGAGCCTAATGGTCACCAAATATCCATACACTAAGTAGCAAGAAAGAAAGAGCTCCCATTACTTTACTTACCAGTCACAGACGCAGTTCCCTCCAGCAGCTCATATAGAAATTCCACAAAGTCTTTGTAGAATAAAACAACACCTGCAACAATCAAAAACACCAAAAGCGTCAAACAACTAAACAAATATAACAAGAAAACAGTAGCACGCAAGCACACAATCGAGGCCACACCTGGGTTTCCAGGAATAAGCAGAACATGCAGTTTAGGAGCCTCAGCCTGAATCTCCAATACTTCAGAAACATAACTAGACAAAAAGGACATATAAATGACGGAATAAATTAAAAAAAAAAAAAAAATCGTCGACAAATTCAAGGTTCGAGATTACAATACATACCCTGATACATTGCATAATCGAAAATTAGCACGCCTTATAGGTTTGGAATGCAAATTATTGTTCACAGTCATGCTGTAATTAACCAAACACTTGGCGCAAAACCTTGTCCTGGGAGACAAAATATTACGAACGAATTGATTGTAAAAAAAATGTATTAATTAATTTAGGGAATTCGTAATAGCCGAAAATCTTATGGAGGAAAATTCAGGATAAAACAGTAAAAATGAAGTTTGCATATGGTATCCAAATGAAAATGTAACTGAAATGCACATCTGAGAGACAATAGTTGTGAGGTTGATGCAGTGCCAAATTTGTATATGAACTGAGAATTGTAGAGAGAATAAATGAAAACGTACAGTGCTATTGAAAATCAAGGAAAAAGGGCAATGGAAGAAGGAAGAGAAGGTACCCGGTGAAAGCGAGAGAAGGCAGCAGCACAGTGTGAGCCAAAGATCGAGCAGTCCAACCGGCGAGACCACCAAGCATTTTATTTCAGTGCTTTCGTTACTTACAACACACACAGTTAACAAATTGATTTTTTTTTTTATTTTTTATATTTGTCTTTTTTTCTCTTTTTAAAAAATTGGAATACAAATAGTGAAAATAATATAATAAATGAATAAAATATTATATATACTTCAATGCAACTTCATAATTTTTCAACAAAGAATGAAAAATGCAGTAAATTAAATGAAAAATAATAAATGTTCAAGGAAATTAATATTTTCCTTCTGTCTTTGTAGATCTCATTTTCTCAGTTTCCACTCACTGGTCCACTGTATGATAAATCCACCGGGTTTGTTAGTGGGGTTTGAGAAATTTTCATGTGATTTAATTTCTAACTTTAATTTTATTATTTTACAAGTTTTTTTTAGTTAATTAGTAAAAATCGATAGATATGGGCACGTACCACACAAAGGGGGTAATGGCTCAAAATAGATTTACCGTAATATGGGACGATGGAATATGAAATGAGTATCAATATAATTATAGAAAAAAAGTACAGTTTTGAGAACATGATGTGCTTTGAAATGTGAACGATCTTTTAAAAATTCACACCTACTCATCTGGAAATGGAGAGAGAGATTTTCTGTTGTATATTCTCTTTTTCCTTTTTTTATTTAAGGCTTATTTTAATTGATAATTATAATGTATTTTTAAAACATTCTTGTTACATTTTTTAACACAACTAAAATATTATATATATATATATATATATACTTATAATTTTTTATATAAATTATTAAATATGTTAGAAATATGGACTTACTTTAAGAAAGTGAATTCAATTTTCAACTATTTTAAAAAAAAATAAATTAAATGGACGGATTATTTTTTAATCAAATTGCAAATTGAAGAAAAAACTAATTTCAGCTTTAAGCAATGTCACTGTTAATGTTATTCTAACTTTCTATATAAGCACGAAATCGATGTTATTTTTTTATTTATACTTTATTAAATTATAAATTATGTTAATTGTAATTTTGATTGAAATTACAAATAGAATCAAAATAAAATTAGAATAACATTAAAATTAAAATTAAAATTAATATTGGATTATGTAGTAGAGTGTTAATATTATTTACATTTATTTGGTTTATTAGAAGTTTAAATTTTATTAATTAAATTTGAGTGTGGTTTGATAGTATTGACATTGGCTTCAAAGTGCTCCCTTCATTGGTAAATTGGAATGTCTAGTTTTAAAAGTGCAAATTTTAAATGTTATATTTTGTTGAGTAATTTTGTCATCATATGGAAAATCAAACTTGAATATTGTATTATAAATGTATGTTTTTAATTACAAAATAATTTGTTTTTTAGTTTATATAATATAATGTAAAATTTTAATAAGTTTTTTTTTTTAAATACTATTAATATATGTAATGTTTTAAATGATAAATTTAATTCATTCTTACATAATTTATTTTAGGAATCTAAAGTATTTAATTTTGCATTTAAACAATTATAATAATTTTTATTAATTTTTATAAATTAATTTAACTAAATTTTTCATATATTATTGTAATATGCAAAAAAAAAAGGCTTTAAAGATAGCTACTATATCATTTATTGGATCTCAACTTATGTCATTATTGTTAATTATTAGTAACAAGTAATAAACTATTTTAAATATTAAAAAGAAATCGTTTTATATATGTTGTTATAAAAAAGTTTAATATTTATTTCTTGTTATAACTTTTATCAATGACAAATCATTACACATAAAAATAATTGAAGAAACTTGTCGTAAAGGAGTAAAATACTTTTTCCATATTAAAAATTAGTATTAGTTGTGTTTAAAATAATGTAATGTTATATAACCTTGACAATTTTGATGGTGTTAAGTAAGTATAATTTTAGTATTTATTTGTCTGGAATTTTAATTTTTTTTTTTAACATGATAAAATGGTTGACTTTATTTATAATTATTATAGGACGTACTCTTTAGTTTTTTAAAAATATACAATCATGTCATCAAATCAACTCAAAATCAGTTTGCAGGTAACAAATCATTGTAATACTTATCTTAGTAATACTTATCAGTTTTACATTGATTTAAGACTTTATATAGAAACTATCAAACTTATATCTTCACATTTACATTAAGTCTAAAATTGATATCAATAATAATAATAAATTAATGTTAAATATTTTTTTAAGTAATGTGAATTTAATGGATGGTAAACTATTTTTTGATAATTATTGACATTACTTTCACTTAAATTTTTATTACTAGTTGTTATATTCATAGTTATAATAAAATAAACTTTTAAACTACATGGTTTCATTTTTCATCTAAAGAAATTGTAATTAATGTCACAATTTTATTGTTCTAACCCTTCACCTTTCATGCGTATGCTTTAAAGTCATTGCTTCTCACCAACAACAGTAGAAACATTATTAGTTAAAAAAAATTGTAACATGACAAAATGTTTGGTTATGGATAGAATTTCAATTTTTGGTAATATGACATAGTTATAATGAAGATAAGACATTTCATATAAGTCTTTTTTTTATTTAGTAAATATGCATCTTTATAATGTAATACGCTCGTGGAATCAGAACAATAAAAAAAAAACTAGTTTAAAAATTATGTGACCTATTTGATTCAGTGTTTTTTTTTAATTAACTGGACTATTTAATAGTTTTTATTTCTCTATTATTATGATTTTTTTAATTTTGATTTTATTTTTTTAAGAACGAGATAATATATATTTTTTATTATGCATAGTAATAACATTATTGCAACAATATATATACCATATTGCTTTTATCAGCAAGTCAACCTTAACTCATAACATGTTTTTAATAATTGATCTTCCGTAGATTCAATAGTCTTACATCATTTAGGAGGAGCTGTAGTCAAAGTTAGTTTATATATATATATATATATATATATATATATATATATATATATATATTCCTCTCTTAATCTTTTGAAGTGTTAAAATCATGACGGAACAACCGAATTTCAAAGTAGATAATATCTCGAATACAGCGATAGTCTTCGATTCGGGAGGTGTGTTCCGATATATCCAATAGTTCACATCACTTAAGAGTTGAGGTCAATGTTAATTTATATACCACCTTATTCTCTTAACCCATAAATTACATATTATTCAACAAAAGAATAACTAATTGATAACGTGTAAAATAATATAACAAAAATGAAGAATCATCGATAATAATAAAAGAAGAAGGTATTAAACATAAGAAAAACGCAAAATGTTCAATTTGAAGGGAAAAAAAAATGTAATCCAAAAAAAAATCGAATGATTGAGCAAATTTTCATTATTTGACCCCAATCGGGTGAAGATTTATATATTGGACATAGTAAATTTCTCTGTAAACACTGTTAAACATAAAAAAAAAAATTAACTTATAAAAAAATTAAAAAAAGTTTGAAAAAAAATTCAAGAGAATTTTCATTAATTAATTAATACAATAGGTAGCAGACTCTTCAATGAGAGGAACTTTCATCCATCAATATTATTGATATTATTGTGTGTATGACATTTAACTCTGGACATTGCAGTTGCTTGGAAAAAGAAAGCGTAGTTGCTTGGCAGCACCAGGCTTTGTAAAATTCATTGATTAAAGTTGTTTTCCACTTTTAAAATTGCTTAATTCTGAGTATTTCGTGTAAGCGTCGCATTCTGGAAACACAAGGATCCAATCAAATGGATGAGTGCAATCCGAAGCAATATCAATTCAACTTTCACGTTATCCCTGTTATTTTATCACTTCCCTCACTCATACTTTCTTATTTGCAAGCTTTACAATCTATAAATATTTTTCAAAAATAATACTTTAAAAAAAATCCCAAAGGGACTCAGTGCAAATATATTTCCCCACATGGACCTCTTGACTAGATAAGGTGGGAATTTAAGTTTTAGGGAGTAGAATTATCACCTCCATTTAGTGACTCTGGTTGAAAAAATCTCATCGGATTCAGTTTTATGGAATTGAATCTAGTGAGAAAGATTTTGTTTTTCTTTATATAGAATGGAGGGAAGAAAAAAATAAATAAAAAAAGAAAGATTAAAAGAAAATTAATTTCAGGGGAAATGTAAATTGAAATAATAGTGAATTAAAAAACGTAGAGAATAAATTTTAATTGGTTTCAGAAAGAATAAAAAAAAATTATAATGTTGTGAAAAGTAATTACCTAGTTAGTACTTTGATCTGACTTGGATATAATGTAACTAATCACGTATTCATAAAAAATATTATATATTTAAACTTCAGTGATTATGTGAATCATATAAAAAATAATATTGAATTTTTGATAAAAAAATTATTGTGTAATATTTGGTAGAATGAGTAAAACACGAAATAACTCTAATATTTGGTGGAATTATAATTGCGATTTTGATGTTTAAATATAAGTTGACCATGCGTTAGATGGTAATCGTAGACAAAAGTGTTGAATAATATATTATAGAAATCGTCAAAATGTGGATAAATTTTGGAATGGTTCTTTAGTGGCCTTGTTGAGATAAAAGAAATGTTTTTTATTATAATTATGAATGATGTTGTATGGACTTTATATATTTCAATTAAACAATTTATCTTAAATTATTTTTTACTAGTTTACAATGTGTGTTCTTTATATTGCGAATGTGATAATTATATGTTAATATGTCAACATACAATAATAGAGCAGTCCATAACACTCAGCATAGATCGATTTTGGAATTATATTATATTATATATATATATATATATATATATATATATATATATATATTATGTAGTCTCTCCATTTATATGTATTATTCATAGTGTTTTTGTGTTACTTCTTCGGCCACCTGCCTACTTTTTCACACCTTTACCATGAACAATACACATAAAAGGAAAGAAGGTCCCAGTGAAACTAGCACATACATGTTTTTGATACACAGGATCCTCATAAGAGGCAAGTGTAGAGCATACACAGTGTCTAAGAATGCCATACCCAGTGTTTTGTACGTGGCGTTGTTAAACCAGAGGTGTAAAAAACTGAACGATCTCTCGATCTTTCAACAGTTCTTTCTTTGAGCCAGTAGCTCGCAACCTTGGGTATTCCAGCCTATATACAAACACTTTAAGATAACTCCTTCTTTCTATCTTGTTGCATTATATCTATAAAACTAAAGCTTTCGAGAGAGAGGAGAGAAGAGAGAGTTTAGAGACTCATGATATGGGAAACTGGTTCTTATTATTTGAGATTGCTTCTTGATATTTTACATACACACTAGAACTCCTTATATAGCCAAGGGAGTTCAGAAACAAACAAAAGAGTAATAATACATCTGGAACACATTTATTACAAAAAGACATTGTGAAAGGCATAAAGCTTGACCAGTTCTTGTAAGGACGCTTTATTCTTTTTCTACAGTGATTTTTGTCTTTGTCCTTTGATGCTTTTTGGATGAAAACGAATCTCATTCTGACTCAGCTGATTCTTCTTTTGAGGGAGTAGGCCAGGGAGACCATGTGCGTGAGTCAGGCCAAGGGTCCTGGGAATCTTGCCAGATAATGTGGTCTGCTGGGTAGTCATCTTCTGTCTTTTCCTCTGAAATTGGGTTGTCTTTTTGCCAACTTTGCCAAAGCAGATTTGATTCTGAAATTGGTGTATTATTCGGAGGGAGTTCTGTCAAATGGACTTTTTCAAATTTTTCATTCCATACATTTGGAGGGACTTCCCAGTCTGGTGTACAAATGAGATCAAGATTCTTCAACTTATTGTAGCTGGAAGATACTGGTTTTTGAGTGATCTTAAACCCATTAATTTCATGGAGGTGGATTGTCAGTTCTTCCTTCCAAAATGGAGGGTTCTTTGGACTCGTGAAAATTTTCAGATTTGGAAAGGTGGCATATGACAGGGCTTGATCTTGGGTATAAAGATGTGCATTTGGATGTCTGAAATAGGGTCTGTGAATTGTGAAGATGGAAACAAATTGATCTGCTTCTTCTTTTTCTAGTTTCCATATATTGAACTTAGATATTTCTCTATGGATTTGTTCTTTCCACCAGGTGATAGGGGCAAACCATGAGAGAAATTTCTAGAGTAAAGTGTCCTGAGTATAATCTTCTGCTAAATATCCAATCATTCTGAGAGTGGGAAATATTATTGGATACTTAAACAATGTTGTGACACACCATAAATACCACATGTCTGTCTCTGTAAATGTTTTATCCATTAAAATTGGGAAGATGTTTAAATATGGTGCAGAAGGATTGAACCGGTGGGTTTTGGTTTTATCTGATGATCCTGGATGGTTGTGGCAAGGTAATGGAACATGTGTGTTTGTGCAAAGGATTTGATGGTAGTGGGTGTGATTGGTTGGATCCTGATCAGTTCAGGTGGGAATTCATGGAGGTTTTGGTGTGATGAGGAAGGTTCATTCATCATGATTAACGGGTAGTCATGAGTATCTGAGAAAATGGTTATTGAGAGTGTTTTTTCCTTCAATGGATTCTGGTGGTTGGTTGGACTTTTTGGTCTGGATAAGAAATCAGGAATGACATTTTGGTTCCCTTTGATGTGTTTGACTGAAAAATTATATCGAGAAAACTATTCTTTCAACCTGAGGATTTGAGGACTTGGAGGGATTTTGTTTTTTAACTCAAGCATTTTTGGAAATGAAGAGTTGTCTAAACGTACCTCAAAAACATGTCCTCTGAGATGGAAATCAAATTTCTGAATTCCATATTTTACTGCAAGAGTTTCTTTGTAGGTTGTGTGGTAATGGGCTTCAACTGGTTTGAATTGACCGCTAGCATGTCCACAGTAAAATTTTTGTCCTTCCATTTCTTCAATCAGTATTGCACCCCAATAATGATCACTGGCATCTGTCTGGAGGATTCTTTTTCCTTCTCCTGGAATTTTTAATGGTGGAGGATTTTTTGCAATTTCTTTTAATTTTTTAACTGCTTCAGTTTGCTCTGGTCCCCATGGTGGTGCATTCTTCTTCAACATTCTCGAGAGTTTTGAAGTGTGATGCGAAATGTTGGGGATAAAGTCTCGGATATAGTTCAGGATGCCTAGGAACTGTTGAATCTGTTTTGGCGTGAAATTCTTTTCAGGAAATTTTGGTAATTCCTCCACAAGATGTGGTTGAGGGGAATATTTTCCTCTGGAGAACTTCATTCCAAGGAATTATATTTCTGTAGTTCCTATTTGAGACTTTTGGGATGAGAGCATGAGGCCAAATTGATGGTATATTTGGTAAAATTTTTTGAGCAATTCTTTATGACTTTTTTCATCAGGGCAAAACAACAGGATGTCATCTATATAGATGAGTGAGGAGGTTAATATGGGTTCAAAAATTTTGGTGATGGCTTTTTGGAATAGTAAAGGTGCTACTTTTAAGCCAAAGGACAGGACAGTCCATTGAAAATGGGCATTTGGTATGCAAAAAGCAGTTTGGGTCTGTCTTTTGGATCTAGTCCAAGTTGCCAAAATCCCGATTTCATGTCGAATTTTGAAAATATGAAAGCATTTGTGCTATACGAATAAAGAGTGTATATCTTTGGGAGAGGAAATTTGTCATCTTTTAAAAAGAGATTCAAAGGTCTGTAGTCAATGACTAACCTCTTCTTTCCTCTGACTTTTTCTGATCTTTTTTCAACATAGAAGACTTGGTATGCCCAGTCAGAATTTGTTGGTTCAATGAGCCTTTGCTTTAAAAGTTTTTGGCACTCCTCAAATGCGGCTTTTCTGTCGCTTGGGGTCATTCCAGAATGAACAACTTTTGTTGGATTAATATCTTCATTCAATTTGAATGGTAATTGAACAAAGAATTCTTCATTTTTCCAGAGTGGTTTTGGATGTTGAAAATCATCATGACTGTCAGCACACATCTTCAAAAGCTTTTCCTTGAATTCCTCATATTCTGGAAGTGTTTCGGCTAAACTGAAAATCTTCATTAAAGGATTAAAAGGTTTGAAATTCTTTCTATACCTTACTCCATTCGGGAGTAACTGCATTCCTTTAAGTTGGGTATAAATATCCATGCCAATGAGGATGTCTTTTCCTGGGAGATCTGTGCCTATGACCTTTGTGTAGATGGTACAGTCTGGAAAGAATTTGATTCCTATTCTTCTTTTGGTCATTAATTCTGTGGTGAAGACTTTTCCGCTTGCAGCTTTGAACCTTAATTGTTTTGGCTCCCAAAAATCTGGATGGAGGATCTTCGGGTTCATCATGGTTCTTGATGCTCCAGTATCTATAAAAGCTATGGCCTTTATAGGGATTTCGTATTTTGTGGGAAGTATATGAACTTCTATGTTTGGAGCTGGCAGACTAGAAATGAGAGATTGTTCTTCTGCCTTTGTAATCTCATCAAAAGATAAGATTGGAAAATGATGTTGACATTCATCATCATCACTTGATGTAGTTGTTTCTTCATTTTCTGAACTGTCTTCTTCAGAAAGATCGATGCCAAAAACAGTTTCTTCATTTGGATAGTCTTGTTCACTGTATAGGGATTCTACATCTTCTTCTTCAATTTGCAGGGTTTGGATAAGTCTGGTGGACTTTTCAGTTTTGTTTGGACAATTTTTTGCAAAATGTCCGGTCTTTCCGCAAATGAAACATTTTGTCCCTTTTTTCTTTCCTCTGAAGGATTTGTTCTTAAAGAACTTTACCCTTCTTTTCCCTTTGAATTTCTTCCGATGTTTGGAATATTTTGTGAAGCTTTTTCCTTTTAGGAAGGACTTGCTTTTGCAAGAGCAGTCTTTTTTCTTGCATTTTATCTCCAAGTAGTTTTTCTTACAGTTCTTGGAGTATCTCTTGTGATTCTTCAGGATTCCTTCAAGTAATTGTTGTTGATTGCACAGCTTGTCTAATGCAACAATGCATGTCTGATGGATTTCTCCGAGTGTCATTTGTGTAATTTCTTTGTTCTGCATGTTGAACATTCGGTACTGTCGCAACCGGGGTCACGACGGGGACGGCGAACAAAGATAAAATTATTTTTAGATAAAACAGAGGAGTCGCCACTACAGTTAATTATGGAAAACCATAGAAAAACCAAAAAAGATTAGATAAGGCAAGTTCATGAAACCAGACTCAAAGTCCGGGAGTCGGTTACGCGTGGGGAAGGTATTAGCACCCCCACGACGCCCGCCCTAAGGCGGTACCTTTAATTAAATAAGTAAA
>Ga0209700_100526_pt1 | contig 72776 bp, 45 predicted proteins | sample SiratroredBW_FD_187528 | JGI IMG/M metagenome (GOLD analysis project Ga0209700, IMG submission 187528) | Root nodule microbial communities of legume samples collected from California, USA - Siratro red BW (SPAdes) (version 2) | ecosystem: Host-associated > Plants > Roots > Nodule | place: USA... | reverse complement strand
AAAAAAAAAAAAAAATATATATATATATATATATATATATATATATATATTATCAGAATATTTTAAAGTTAAAAATTATGTTTAATCCTAAAAGAAGTTTTAGTTTACAGTCATTATACAGGAGAAAAAGTAAAAGAAATAAAGAATGGCAACTTATAGTTTTACCTTTCACCTATTTATATATAAGTTATTCCTCTAAAATATTTTATAAAATTCTTAAAATACATATTTATTGTCTACCTTAAAATGAACTCTGTAACAAAAATTATAGAAAAATATTTTTGAAGATCTATAATAAGAATTCACATGCTTTATAGGAATAATTTTAAATTTGAGAAAATCGTAAATAAATAAATAAATTTATAAGGACTAAAACAAAAACACACTTATTTTTTAGAAGCTAAAAACGTTCGAACCTAACTATTTGACAAATAAAATAATGAATGCATTACTTAATTGAATCATACTGTCAAAATAGCCCAATTATCTTTAATTTAATTTTTTATTTACCTTAATTATCTTGAATAACATCTTCCGTTTGATTAATTATCATTTTAATTGGACCAGCTAAGCATATGGTAAAATATTCATTCTAATTGAGGCAGTTAATTACATGGTAAAAGCATCTCCAATGGAAGCAATTGAGCAATGTGATTTGTGATTCCATCTCAATTTTGCTTGGATGAAAGAATCTTAAGCCGACAATTCATAATTTTATATATTTTATAACTATAATGCATAATAATATTTATTGTTGTGGGTACAGACCTAAACAAAATATTAATTTTTTTTTATTCTTAAGAAACACTTGCTTGTAAAAACAACTTAATTTTTTTAAATAACTTCTAATGTCACATTAAAATACCTCATCAAAAGAGTTGCAAATCTTAATGATCTATCATTGGAGATAATTTCAAGATCAAAACAACTTCTAAAAGAATGTGTTAGGAACATGATAATAATGATAATTTAAAAAAAATACTAAAATCAAATAGAAATTTTTTACAAAGACACACTTAAGCCTTATTATTTTGGAGGCTAATGTGAATGTAAAGAGAATCAAGTATCTTCCTTATCTCCTTCCTAAGATATATTTATGTTCCTTTTTGTAATTTCTTGGTGATAATAATTACATCTTTTCCTTTTTTAAACGAATACTTCATTCCTCCCTTTTAAAACAAATATTTATTTTCCTCTTTTTTTAAACAAATATTTTGTTTTTCCTTTTGACAGTGTAATTTTTTCTTTTATTAGAAGATAAGTAAGCATGACTAATGCTTTGATGCCTTAAACTAAAATATATTGTGGAATGAATAATTTTAAATCCTCATACTTTATAAATATAAAACACATTCCATCCTTTCGACATTTTCTAAACATTAAATACTTTTTAACTTTTCATTCCATAATATAAGTGTTGGAAGGATACTCGCAATGCCACAATATAAATATATATATATATATATATATATATATATATATATATATATATATATATATATATATATATATGTGTGTGTGTGTGTGTGTGTTCATTGGTACATATATTATATATATACACATGTATATATATATCATATATACAATCTAAAAAAATGTCTGTCTATGCCCACATCCTCTTGCAAGTAAAATCATATATAAGCTGAAATAGACTCCTAGAATCTGTCTCCTCCTTCATCTTTAGAAGGCGAGCAACTTTCGAAAAACCATCATGATATCTGGACATAATATCTTCTTCTTTCATATCCGATATACACTCATGTTGAGGCTGCTTTGTTCTTGATAATTCCCATTGCATTGCCCATATGGCTAAAGGGCGCATGTAACATAAAGATCTATATTCATCTTTAGTGGTCCACGCTTCAGGAGTTTGGAATGAATAACTGTTGATCAAGTAGAAGAGCTTAATTAGCTATTATCAAGAATACAAATACATGACAAAGATGCATATCTATAAAGTCTTAAAGATCAATGTGAACAAGCTAGCGAATATTATATATTGGCATGACTTAATCATAATTCAAAACGGCAACGCAAAGGATACCATCGTGCCTCAATATGAAACATGACCACCTTTATTCATCTAATAGTTAGCCATAGTGCAAACAACCACATAAACATTGTATGTGACCAATAAACCATAATGGCATACGTTTGTGTTAAGCATTTAAGTATATGTTGGAAGTCTCAAGTTGAATAAAATTCTAAAAGACCACCAATATATAAGTAAAAAAACTCAGACATATTATTTTAATGTTTTGGATTAGAGATGTATTTTTGGTCTTTTGCATGGATTTGATCATGTCTCCCCATAAAAAGCCCCACAGTTTCATGGATTTGTTCTACTTGGGGATAAAATCACATTGAGGAACTTCTTTATAGCATTACATGGCAGTTAAAAGATGGGAAGAACATCAACTTTTGGACAAAGCCAGGCTGTGTGAGATGGGAAAGATGATCTTTCGAAAGCAAAATGGTGTACAGTAGTTTCCAACTGTAGTCAGCCCGAAGAAACTGTTAATCATATATTTTTCACTGCCCTTTTGCTGTCAGATTCTGGAATGTCAAATTTTTTCTTCATGCTCGCAGCTGCAAGATTAGCATTTGCAAAAATTCCATTCTTCATTCAGTGATAATTTATCCTTCCAATGTCTAGCGTCAGTTTATTTCTACCAAACCATATTTCATTAATAATACTAAGCATAAGAGCTGGGATAATGGTCCTGATCTCATCACTCTATCTTCTATTTATAACAGACCAAATAGATCCAAGAGAGAAGAGTGATCAATTGGAATCATGATAAAATGGCAAAGCCAATTCTACAATCTGGCAGCAAAAGGGCAGTGAAAAAAGATATATTAACCATTTCTTCATACTGACTATACATGGAAACCGTGCAAAAGATCCTCGGTTGGCTGTTTGTTACTTACCAACCTCCATAAAGAGAATGATTGTCACATTGAAAGCGTATGCGTTTAGTCCAAGCCATGATCTATCCATTGTTTTTTTATGTACTTGTATGATTGTCACAATAAGAGCATACCATCCGTGGTGTTTTCCCATGTCATACAGTTTTGGCCTTCATCAAAGGGAATAAAACTTCTACTAACCTCAACAACCAGTTCAAAACGGTTTTGTATCAAAAAACCAGGAATATTCCATATATGATTACCATATGGAGGTTGGTATGTAACAAACTGCCAACTAATGATCTTTCGAAAGCGAAAAGATGTACAGTAGTTTCCATGTGTAGTCAATCAAAGCTTTTTTTGTATTGTACATCCTAGGAAATTGATCAAGGTTATTCAGGTCAGCCGGAGACCTTCAATCAATAATAAATATAACACTAATGGGGCATCTGCTTGGGCAGGAAATTCTAGAAATAATTTGGCGACTGCTTTGGTATGCTTTGCTGCTCCACTTGATGATAAAGATAACTTTTTATGCTGAAATTAAGGGTGCAATTTAAGCCATTGAAGTTTCTTATAACAGCGGGTGATTTCATTTTTTGCTGGAATGTGATTTTCTACTGATAGTTAAAGCATTTTCAAATATATCTTTGGTTCCTTGGAAATTAAGAAACAGGTGGAAAAATTGTCTTGAGCCCATTTAGGGCTTCACAAATTTTGAGAAAGAGAAATAGTTGTGCTTGTAGACTTGTTGCATATGAGTTCTATCTTCAGGATTGAGTTTGGTGGGATGATATTCCATCTTATGTTAGGCAAGACAATTTTTGGTCTATCAAACTAGAATTTCTTATCCAGTTTGGTTTGGTGCCCCACTCTCTTTTGTGTGCTTTATTTCTTTGATACTTTGGTGTGTTGCAAATACAGGTTGAGGTGTAGCCTGGCTGGGATTGCAGTCTTGCATAGGGATTCTTTTGCACACCGACTTTATTGAAATAAACGTGTGAAAATTCACGTGGAAACCTTGACTGACTAACAAGGGCAGTTCACAGGATTCCACCTTGGTGACAATGCGTTCCTTGATGGGAAAGGAAATAATAAGACCAGAACAAGAGGTCCACAATTAAGCATGTGTATGAGGAAGAGATAAATGTGCAAAACACTAAGACACTGGAGGAAGAAATAAGAAGACTAATTCTGATAATAGTGTTGGGAATGCATCCCATGCAAGTCAGTTAGGAAAGGAAATGCTAATATGGGGAAATAAAGAGCGAGGAGGAAGAGGAGGTGTGAACTGGAATCTGGATCCTTATGAGATACTAGGCTCTAGAATAACTAGAGTTGTACTTTTCTATCTTTTCCTAATACTAGGTGCACCCGTTATAGTTAGTCCTGAATCACCTTCATCAGGCCTTATTCTATAATACAGTGAACTACTTTTTCTCATTATTTTTTTGTTGATTTCTGCTGGTTGCTATCAAGATGCAACTTGATATAAACTTCAGTCTGTAACTTTTCACAAGTACCACAAAGAGAAGAGTATATAATATCTTTACCCGAGTCCATTGTCGGACCATGCAGTTTCATATACTCCACCAGCAGTTTGAAATGCCATGTCAATCATATTTTGTTGGATCATTGTTGCAGCTAAGGCATATGTGACCCCTGACCATATTTCCCGAGATTGCATTGTAGACATGTCAATCTTTCCATCAGGTAACATCCCATTTACAGCACCGCGCCTCCCATCCTGTACTTTCATAACATTGTAATCGTAAATCATTTGAAGTGCACTTCTACTTTTCTTTTCTTCAACAATAGGCGAAAGACCACATGCTGTAGCATACCTGCAAAGCAAGAAATAAACAGTCCGAATTGCATTTTAATATTAGCAAGATGAATCTCCATGTGCGTCATAATTGACGAAAACTGCAAAATTTAAACTGTTTAGATAACTATGACATTGTTCAGATGATTGCATTTTCCTCTTATAAACTTTAGTTTCAGAAGCTTTGCTTGTATGTGACAACTGACAACAGCCACAGTCTTTTCCTACCAAGATGCCATTATACTCTTTCATAATTTATATTTTTAGGGAGACCAATTAGATATGAATCCTTTTTAATGATTTCACTCCAAATTTTTCTTGTTCTTCCACTAGCTATAAATCAACTCTTCTGATAATAGGGCTTTTGGCTTTCTTTAAGTCAACACCCCAAGGATTTAATGGGCCTAATATGTGAGTTTGTGTGATATAAAGTAGGTGCGAAGCTCTTTAAATCAGAGAAACTCTTAAGAATCCTTAAAGAAATAATGTTGGTTTTTCAACCACTCTATATGACACAAACATACACAGTGATTAGAGTGTACCAAAAAACTATATGTTACAATGGAAGCGCATGCATAAAATTTAGCAATGTCCTAGGTTTTAAATTCAAGTTTTAATGGATCATTGCACCATAAAACTACTTGTAGTACTAACGTAAATAAGGGTACCAAATAGTTTCCAAAAGGCAAAATACTGACCATTGACCAGCTAATTGATCAGCTTGAATGGATGAACTCGAACTTCCATCACTGCTATCATAATTGAAGTAAGAACCATTCCATAACTTTTCATATACAGCCTTTGCCTTTTGAAACTTCAGCCAAAAGTAATATTCAGAACCCTTGTCACCAACTTCATGTGCCAGTGCTGATGCTGCCTGAAGTGCTGCTACCCACAGTCCGCCACTATATGCACTCACACCAGACACAGACCATGTGTCATAAGTTTGATCCGGGAAGCCTTCATTCTCAATCATTCCATCACCGTTCTTGTCAAATTGGTCCATATAAGCAATTGCAATATAAACAGCTGGCCACACAGCTTTTGCAAACTTCTTGTCACCAGTGACAACTACATCCCTATAAATCTGAAGAACAAATTTTGGATTCAAGTCCTTCCACCTATCTGTGTTATAAAGATTATAGCCATTTACTTCAAACCATGGATCATTGAGTCCAATATCATGAGGAACAGCACCGAGAACCTTTCTTGGTGCCCATTGGCCATTAAATAGAAGTTTCATCTTACTAGGGTCATGCATCAGCACTGCTGCAGCAAAGTCTCTTTGGATGCTCAGTTCAAGTTTTGGGAATAGCATGACTAGTGCAAAAGAAGCGTAAAAATGGACATCGTAGGTATTCCACATTTTATACTCAATGCCTTCAAGATAAAGAAACTGACCAATGTTTTCTTCCCCTTCTTGGAGCAGATTTACTCCGTATGCAGACTTCGATGCAGGTGGAGAGAGTGTTTGCTGAACTACTGAGCCAAACATTTCAAGAATATTGATAGCAGTATCATTTTGATGTGATAAATTATTGGTATTCTCTAAACGAGATATAAGTCCATCCAAGGAAAATTTTCTTTCTCCTATGTTAACTAAACTATTTACAGGAAGTGAACCATCTGCAAAAGAGAGGAAAAAAACAATGACGAATTGACAACAGTAACAACACTATCATGCATGCAGGAATTGCATGACTTTCAAAGGAAAATAGACCGGACTAATTAGCTGATAAAATAAAAAAATTTAGAAGCCAAAGATACCTGTCCAAATTGTCCCCCCGGAATTCAAATAGTAAAGTTCATTCAAAAGGGTAGTTGGGTACCTGCACAGAACTCTGAAAACGTCAGATTTTGATTGTAGGAGAAGGTTAGTGAATGAAGAATTGAAGATTACCATTCCGGTAGCCTCTTGTCCTCTAGTATTGGTCTTTGCCAATCATCAATCTGGGTCTCCCATTGGCAATGTTCTATGGAACAAATTCATAGAAGTTTTAATTAAGTAATTTATGGTATTAACAATCACAGATGAGATATGCCTCTGCATTGGGTTTTGCAACAAAATTAATGTCCTCATCTAAATTAAGAAAAACCATACCCATAATCTAGCTTTCCAGAAATCTAACTATATATATAGTTATTATGGGAATCAAATTTAGATGCAATACCCCCCTTCCAACCACAATATTTAATGGTGTTCGGCAAGAATATTACCAATAATAGCATCATGTGCAATATCTGCAGCAGCATCTCCATGAGTACCATAGAATTTAGTGTAACGTCTGCAAACCAAGTTTTTTAGTTAGTTGTGCAGCCTTAGAACAAAGATGTCCTCATACAAGTTTTCTACCATAGTACCACCTACCTGTAATATGTCCTTCCTTCGGGAAACTTGACTTCAGGGCAGTCCCATGCCAATGAAAATGTCACAATTCGCTGAGCATCAGAGGGAACAGTTACAGTTGCTGCAATGGCTGCTCCAATAGATGATCCTGGTTCTGAGGGCGTAGCAGTTTCAGCAAAATTCAGATGGTCAAACGACCCATGCTGAAAAGAATAATGGTACCATAATGCAATTTAGTGAAATGTTATGTAGCGTGCATACGAATGACAGCAAGTTTAATATACTCTATGTTGTACCATTTTGAATGAGCATTGTTAAGTCGATGACTAAAGAAAAAATGTTTCTTGAGGGAACAAAGCACACATAAATTTCGTCATCACTCTTATGATTTTAGTTTCTTGACGGTCTTTAAACTTTATACAGGTTTGCATCATATGCATCGTTGCAGAGCCAATATATATTTAAGCAATTGTAAATCCAAAGTTACAACAGTCAATCCTATGGAATAGGAGGCATGGGAAATTAACAAACAATGCCCAAGAAATTATTCTTTAAGCTTGATATATCCTTTAAGAATTATGTTCAAAGAGATTCAAGTATTGATAATTGTCAGAATAGAGAACAATAAATTCTGACATCCAAAAGCAAAGGAAACTCCAAATAGTTGCTTTAAGAAATTCTTACACAGCATAATTATTAGCTTTATCTGTTACAAAACAGCATGAAGGAAAATAAAACAATGAACAAAAATATTTCAAAAAAATACTTTTGAAATTTGGAAGCAGATATCTAACCTGTTTAACTTCATGCCACATGTCCTTAGCCGAGATACCATTATAAGAACCAGATACAACAAAAACAGGGCACTCTGAGATATGAACATATTCAGTCTCTTCTGCTGCAATAACAAATGTAACTGGAGATCTCTCATTTGCTGTCCTGTATGTTAAACACGTCACAACAACATTTATTTGATAAAAACTAATTGTTTTCCCTTCGATCTTTTGCTCAAAAAGAGAGTAGCAAGCTATACTTACTTATGATGTAGAAGCACGGCATGAACCCCATCATTCAACCTATATCAGAAGATAATATGTACCGTGAATTCAGAAAATCAGAAATTAAAGGGGTCCCCAGTAATCAGAAATTAAAGAAAGCAAACCAACTGACTATTTTCTTACATTTTCTTTGAATTAAAGTGGTCCCCAGTAAATTCAGAAATTCCTCCAACAGAATTCTGAAGCACACAACAATTTGTTTGCACTCAGAGCCCCCAACAAAGGAATAGAGTAATAAAAACCAACAGATGGTAACAGTAATGGCCAACATAAAAATATCACTTACTGTCCATGTGAAAAGCAAGGTAACATCTGCGGTCGTGTTACCTAAATTTTTCAGCTGCATAGAATAAAATTGTCCGCTTATTATTAACTTTATAAGCATAAAAGTCCAACCAAAAGTTATATGGAAGTCATCCTTGCCTACCGTGAAAGTGAAAACTGTTACAGGAAAGCTACTCTCCTTGTAATTATGAGGTATAACAGGTGAAATCTGATGACAAATTATTCTCAAAGCTGGATCAGGTTCTGTATTTGAACAGAAGAGTTGATAGACGTCAGAGATAGAGTGTACTATAATGGAATCGGAACTATGCCAACTAGCCTAGCTTACCCTCGTATATTGTCCAAGCCCTTGGGTATAATGCATGATATGTGGAACTGTTTCCATTTATATTCCAATCCCATGATTCGATCCCTGACACTGGATTTTGTCTGAATGAAGTTCATGCATAATTTTTTAAATTATATTCACAGAATTTAAATCTGCCATTCAAAACAATAAATTAGAGACCGTCAAGTTACAAGGAATATATAAAGACTTACTTTATTATCTCTCGCTTCCGAGGGCAAAGTACACTAGAATATTTTTCACCAGTTGGACGTGAAACAAAAACCTGAGACAACAGTCTTTCTTATGTCATAAAAGATAATATTATTTGCAGGATGAAGTAAAGAAAATATAATTAAATATGAATGTCTTAACAAATCATTAGACATAAAATAATTTGTAAGAGATACTTGAACTTCAAGAAAAACTAATCCAGAAACTTGAGTTTAATTCGTTCATAACCACATTCCATGCCAGAAATGTCAATATACAGATGACTAAAAGATATTCTCGGATTTAAGGGTAATCAGTTAATTGACAGGATATAAAAAGCCAGGTTAACCAAAATGGTATAGAATTTAATCCTTAATTACAACCCCAAGTTTTGTCATTATGTCCGGTGCAGATTGGAGACAACTGTTTAGTGTTGGCATCAGGTAGTTATGCACATTTTCTTTTCCACATTTCAAGCATGATGAGCCTTTTATGTGAGGAGACCTATCATATAAAAACAGTGGTCAAACTTTTCCTTTATAGTTTATCCTTTAAGGCAGTGGTATTTATGTAGGTATTATGCTCAAATGGGAACAGAACCACCTCCAAAGACACAAACTAATGCTTATTTATTCCATTACAAAGAAATAGAATCTACTTAAAAAGATTTAGGGAAAAAAATCAAAAGTAGTGTGTGCAAGGTAAAGAAGAAATGGGAGAGACACATAGATGTTACTCACAAAACATTATGATATCACAGCCTGCATTATAACTATAATGTGCGTTGTTGATAAACAATTCAACTTACTGAACTAGTAAAAAAGATTGGACATTTTTTCCTCATCACAGTGTGAATAAACATCACATTGTTACATTGACATGCAAATTCTGGCATCATTGTATATAAGGTCTGAATATCGAATTTCAAATTTCAAGGGAATACAGTCAGTGTTAGAATGCTAGGATTGCTAGAAATGTTTAAAGAAAGCAACAAGGTATCTTCCTGATCAGACAGAATGAGTAAAACTTACAGAAAACTGATTTGCTAAAACTGGTTTCTCTTCACATATTACCGGGAATAGTTGCCAACGCTGAAATTCACCTCTGAAACTTCTTCCAATACTTCCTGCTCTGGACATCAGTTTGTCAAAAACAAAAAAATGCATATTATTTACACAAATAATCCAAAATGTTCTGGATATGATGAAATCAAGCAAATATAAACTGGATACTAGTGATGCTGTTAACATTATAATATCCAGGTTGTCACATATCAATGAAATGATTTTTACCATTTTATCACTGTATTATTTTAGTAACCTGAGTTATTTCCTCATAAATATTCTGAAAATTTCTGTAACGTGGCCCTATAATTTCTCCCTTGTACAATTACTAAATTACTATTTAATGAGCAAGGCCCAAATAGGGAGAATAGTTTTTTTTTTTTTCAAAAGCACACTCTTGATATTACCAAGATGACTCGTGTGTGTGTGTGTGTGGTTGACAAATGTAATGTGGTTGTAACTTATTATATGATTGATATAATTAGAAACAAAAATATACCTATCAACATTTTAAACATAAATTCAATTTGCACCTGTGGTAATAGCAAACTAAAAAGCGATAACACATTTCCCACGCACAATATGCACATGTTTCATACTTCAACTATAATATTTAACCAAAATTCATAACCTAATTAGTTGAAAGTAACATTAAAAGGCTCACAACACAAGGATGGTTAACTTAATCTAGTGCTTATCTTTTGGCTTGAGCACATGGAAGAGAAATGTTACCTAATTAAAGATTAAAGACTTACACATTAGCTCATATTTATAGAGAAGGAAAATAAATGTGCATATTTGCTTGCATCACGTGGTATTAGAAACTTGGGTAGCTTTTGGTGGGTTGGGATTCCTTCCATGCGTTCTCGTAATTTCTTCAGAGACCATTTTGTTCTTCCTAGTTTTAGGCTTTTTTAGGGGGTTTGGCGTGGCCCCCACTTTTGTTTGTATTGTTTCTTTATTTATTTTTTTAATAATATTTTGGTATGCATGCTGCATATAATTGTTACTGGCTTGGAATTGTTGTCACTGTCAGCATAGTGATGTTTTGCATACTTGTTTCATAAAAAAGGAGAAAAAAAAAATACTTACCCAATACCTCCCAAAGGAACACCATGACAAAATGTCACGCTACGCCTGGCAAAAGGATCAATCATTCCAGTCTGCAAGAAAGATAGAAGAAACAAATAAACGCAGAAAACAGTCAGAGAAAAATAATCAGATGGATTCTTCATAGCACTAACCGATATATGATGAAAATTGATAGATAAAATAAGATTACCCTTCCTTTGGCAGCTTCTTCCCGGCAATGATGCCATAATCGATAACCAATTGGAGCCTGCCAAATCAACAGAAATCAATAACTGAGTCCCTTGAATTTAAATTGTCTTCTAAGGTAGGGTTGTATGAGATATCAACATTTTATAAATATTTGAGAGGAGTTGAGTACGATTAAATAAATTGAAGTGGAAGAAAAAGATGTTGGGAGTGACATAAGCAATAAGGAGAAGTCAATGAGATGCAGAATGAAGGGTTATGGTGCAATATCTTCAAAACATTGTGGCATGAATAGGATTACCAGATGAACAATCTCTTTGAAACATAACGAGATTTCGGATGAAGCATTTCCAGGGGAGTTTAATTTTCGGTGCCATGTCAGTGCAGGAGGATTGGGTGGGTCAACCTTTGGCGAGCATGAAACAAAGAAGAGATGTTAGAAGAATGAATGAGGCATGATGAACAGCATGATGAACAGCATGATGTGATGGTTAGTATAAAATGGACCTTGCTGCTACAACACTTCTTGTCTCCCATAGATCTTCCCTTGCCTTTTCTTTCCTCACTCACTAAGATATGGGATCCAATGGGATCCAATTCTCGTGCCAACAAATAACCCTTCCCTCCCTATTTATACTTTTTTTAATATTTAATGGTGTATCAGATGTCATTACATTTAAAATTAACTGTTAGATCAACATTTCTTTAGTAACTTAAGTAAGCTTATTTTCAATTTTAATTCAATGGTTTTTGGTAATAGTTTTTTACTCTTAAATATTTTAATATATATTTATTTGACTAGTTTATAATTTAGTTGACCAAATTAATAAAATACTTTAAAGTAATTTATCTTAAAAGATTCTAATTTATAAATTACAAACAACTTTACCTAAATTTAAATTTAATGATTTTTTATTATTTCTTATATTTTAATACATTTTTTATTATGATTTATTTATTAATATTTATTTTAATTTTATAAAGGTAATTAATCATTATATTATTAATATTGTAAGTTTATTTTTCAATCTTTTTTGTAATTTAAATTACAAAAATAACATTGGAAATTAAAATAATTAATTTTATGTGAAAATTATACATAATAAAAAATAACGTAACACCAATTTATATTTAGAAATAAAAAGCTTAAATTTCTGAAAATACATAAAAGTTAAATTTAATTAATATTAACTTTATTATAAATATTATATTTATATGTATCTTTTTTATGCTTAATAAAACTAAACTGCAATTTTAGTCTCTCTTTAATTTTTAATCCGTTATTTTGGTCTTCCATTTTTTTTTCACCACTTGAGGTGTCATATCTTACAAAATTCATAACTTTGACTGGGTCCTCAAATTAACATATTTTTATTAAAAAATGTGTTAAGTCCATAGTAACCTTGTTATTAATAATCTTACTAGTCGACAAATAAAAAAAAATATATTAATATCGTCACTTAGAAGGGGGAACTAATTTAATACCCAACCTCTCTTACAAATACATCCGCCATAATAATTGCCAGAAACCTTTCCTTCCAAAGAGATTAATCACTAATCATGAGGATTCCTGTGAGAACAATATTTCTTATTATTGTCATTTGACATTAATCGGTAGTGAATGGAAATATTATGAAACCGATAAATGAAGATAACTAAAAAAAACTGCAAGAAATAATCATGATAAAAAAAGACTAAATGTAAAATTAAGCCAAATGTATTCAATCATTTCATATAGGAACTAAGAATTGGAGAAAATTGTGGACATGGATGATACGTGAAAGAAATAAAAAAATTACTCACTAGAAATTCTAAAGCAAATTTGCTACAGCTGGAATTAGGAGACAAAACAAGAATTAGAGACTTGGTGAATCTAAGCCTGTGAACTTGGTTTCCTTTGCCACCAAAACTGATATTCAGCCAAAGAAATCCGTTTGGTTGGGAGAGAAGAGGCTTAGTTCAACAAAGGTACCATCCCTGTCCCTATCCCTTTCCCTTTCCAGTATCCGAAATGAAATTGAACCACCTTTAGTTGATGCATCAGAATACCTGCCATGACTGGGACAGGGAGTAGAACTATTACCCTCAACATAATTATCTTCTTGGTGAGCCGGATTAGCAATAAGAGACATGGAATCATTATAATCAACATTCAGTCTCCAAGCATCTAACTCTGCTAAATTCCCCAGCGCTAGACTATCTGCAACTGGACGATACACAAGCATACACATGCACACCCCAGCACAACACACAAGGGCAAGAAAAGCCAAGAAAGCAAAGGCTTCAAACATAAAATGCTCAGGTCCAGATAAAACAGATAAACCAAGGAAAAGAACCCTTAGTGGAAGGAAACCTGAAACTGAGAGTATCAATGTGTAAATCCTCTTCTGCAAACCCTTATTAATAACTAATTTCAAAATCCTACTTCCAAGCCAAAAAAGGTAGGAGGTCAGGATAATGGCAAAAAGGCCAAGAAGAAGGGTACTGAGTAAAGGGTAAGTACAGAGGGCGATGTCATGTTCCTTCACACTAGAAGAGGCAGCAGCTGTACTTGTAAAGTAATGAGGCAACTTTTCTCCAAAACCATTCTTATTCTTGTTTAACTGAGGTCCAACCAAAATGACAAAAAGCTGAAGAATAAACACCGGGAAGCAGCACAGCAGAATATACCCGGCTGTCTTCCCATTCCATTTTCTCTTCATAATTCCACTCTCCAATGTCTGTAAGGGTGCACGCAGGAGAAACACGAGTGTGAGGAAGAGACACGGTTCTGCAAATCCCAGATTTGATACAATGTAGCATTTGCAGATGGTTTCCTGCCATTTTAAGTGAAGGCCACGTCTTAACAAACTTAACCGAATAATCTCACCAAGACCCCACCAGATTGCAAACAAGATAAATGCTATTCTGATGATCCAAGGACCACTAAAATAACTGAGCTGAACAAAACCCCGATGATTGATACGAGACCGAAAGTAAAATGAGTATGCAATGCACAACAAGCCCAGAAGAAGCAATATGGCAACTAAACAAATTGTGACCACACTGAATGCATCCGCAGCAATTCTCGTCAGGGGCATTACCCGAATTACAGCTTTCAAGCATACTCTCTGATAACATGGATAAAAAAAATCCTCTGATGTGATCGTTTTCTTTCCAGAATGCTCAGTTCTCGGTACTAATAATAGAAGTCAATGATGGAACACAGATCAGACATTCATTATCACTCCAAGTGAACAACTAGCTCCCATCTACCTCAGAACATGTGTGTTGTAAAGTACCTAAGAAAAGAAAAACGCATAAGTAAAATTGGAAACAAAATTATTTGGATACTTAACTGACATCTGAACATAGAATTTCATTTGGTGTCTAACTTGTATTAAAGAAAAAAATGTTTGATGAAGCAGGCAAGGTGAAGTTGAAGAATTTAAACATAAACTGGATTCTGACTCTGACAGAGAGGCACACAAAGCAATAACTAACTAAGTAACAAATTAAGCTAGCGAATCTGAAACTTGGTTGGTTGAATCAAAATTGAAATGGGTTTGTATTACACTACAAAATGAACCGAAAAAGGGCGGAGAAGTAAGAAATGATAGAAGGATGGAATGGAGAACTTACGAAGGGATGAGATTGTTGGATTTGATGGATCTAGAAGATGAGAGTGGAGAATGAAGGAGAAGTGAGAAATGAGAGAATCCAAAGACTCTCTGTGTTGTGTTGTGCTGTTCCAAATTCCAAATCATACACACACATGTTGTCTCCAGCCTGTCTCTAGCTGTCTCAGCACAACTCTTCCTTTTTTTTCTTAAATAAGTACTATTTCTCATAATATGTCACGCCACACCCAGCCCACTTCCTACATTATATATTTTTTCTTAGTTTCATCATTTATATTTCCGTTCCTAAATTATATATTATTAAGGTGAAAATTCTAAATATTCTTCCTTTTAACTAAACCAACTAATTCTATGAACAAGTGGTACTCATATACCATACTCAGTTCTTGTTATTTGTTAAATAAATAAAATTCAAATGCTCAATCTTCATAGCAAAGTTAATAATACTACGCCAACAAGTATCACTTCGATTTTTCAAGACCGTGTAAATTTTAAAATGTTGATTTTAAAAGATTTACTTATATAAGTAAATTGTGTCACCATGAAAGTAATTCCTTTGACTTAAGTTATATCAGTTTAGCCTACTATTTTGAATAATATTAATTGAAAATTTTTATTTAAACACAATTTCAGTTATTTATGTAACGTCATGTATTTTTCATAAACTTTATTGCATAAAAGTTATATAATAAATTTAAATATAAAAATTCATATATTCATTATATATTTTAAAATATACTTCTTCACATAAGATCTAATAAAAATATCTTCATAAAATTTTACAAATAAGATAAAATAAAGTTTCTCTATCAATTCATTGACTCACACCACCTGTCAAATCTTCTGCTTACATGTAATATAATATAGATTATCATCATCGCAGATTTAAAAACAAAACAAATAACACACAAAAATAAGGATAAGCTAGAGAATTTTAAGAAAATGTATTTTCATGAATTAAATTTCTTTCTCAATCAAAGCTTTCATACTTCATCTTATATCATATATACACTGACTCACAAACAAAGAAACTAGAATCTCTATTTCCGGAAGACACTTGTGCATTGAGTTAGACTTAGAGGTGTGCACCTATCATATACCATCTATCTGTTCCGACCAGCTCATATATTCAAACCTCGGATACAGTCTGTCCCGATCAGTTCCTATTTCAAACCTCTGGTACAGTTCCCATATGCACAGGGTTAATCTATATGTCCTATTCTGATCAGCTCATATTTCAAACCTCGGACATGTGAACCTCCTTCAACTCTTCACCAAGTGATAAACTTCATCCATATGAATCCAATGTATCAGTAGAGTCAGGATACCTCTTTAGATAGATCGAATCCCCAAACATTGCACATCCTAATAATCTTAACACGAGTATCTCCTTTTCTAAAGATACTATGTCTCGATCACACACCACATCATTCACAAACATTGATACTACATCGTATCATTCATAAACATTCATTCCATTCAATTCAAATTCATCCAATTCATATATAATAAAATAAATAATTACAATATCCATTAAAAACATTTAAACTAGTTTCCCTTACTCAAATTCATAAGACAAGTAATTATATACCATATTTATTAAAAACATTCAAACTAGCTTCCCTTACTCAAATTCACAAGACAAGTAATTATATACAATATTTATTAAAAACATTCAAACTAGCTTCCTTTACTCAAATTCACAAAACAAGTAATTATATACGATATTTATTAAAAACATTCAAACTAGCTTTCTTTACTCAAATTCACAAGACAAGTAATTATATACCATATTTATTAAAAACATTCAAACGAGCTTCCCTTACTCAAATTCACAAGACAAGTAATTATATACGATATTTATTAAAAACATTCAAACTAGATTTCCTTACCCAAATTCCTAAGACAAGTAATTATATACAATATTTATAAAAACATCCAAACTAGCTTTCCTTATTCAAAATCACAGGCAACCTAACTCTGTTCAAGAATCTGATCGGACACTCTTGATCTACTCAACTTTAGGAATCTAGGGATGTCCTCTGATTGTCAATCTGATAACCTATGAGATCACAAATCTAGAGAGAAGATAGAAAACTTTAAGGAAAAATTGTTTGAGAGATGCTGGTTTTCATAATAATGAAACTGTATATCTTCCTAGAGAGAGAGAGAATGATTTGGTAATTTTTATAAACAGAATATCTTGTTAGAGATAATTGACGATTTTTATTAGAATAAAACATAATATCTTCTTATGGAGATAGTTGATTGTTTTTATAAAAAAATAAAACAGAATATGAGATAAAATATCTTCTTGGAGAGATAATATATTTTAAGAGAGAGATGTTGATTGTTATAAAAATAAAAAGTAAATAACTATCTTTTATTTACTTAAATAACTCTTCTGTTAAAAAAATAGATATTATCTTATTTATCTTTAAAACTAAATTCTAGACTAGTTTTTATTCTATAACTATTTTTTTAGGGTATTACAATTTTTATATTAAATCATTGTACATTTTGCATGAAATTATTTTATTATTTATATTAGTATTGTTCTTACCGAAGACCATAACAAATATTAATATGTAAAATTTTATATAAAAATATTAATATTAATTGTTTGTATAAAAATATTATTTATGAAATGTAAAAAATATTATGTAGATAATTATTTTAAAAATAATAAGATCAATAGAAAGTTTTATAAAAAGGTATAAAAAAATAAAATATGTTAAAAATATAAAAATTATTATAAGGATTGTTATTATAAATGGTATGAAAAATAGTTTGTAATATATATATATATATATATATATATATATATATATATATATATATATATATATATATATATATATATATATATATATATATATTTGTTTGATTATTTTTTGTGATGGTGGGAGAAATTGAAACTATAAATCAACAATGTAATAAAAAAATAATAATAGAAATTGAAAGTAATTTTATTAATAACCTTGTCTATAGACAATAGACATTTACTCCACTAATAATAACATTTTTTTTATTTATTAAAAATTAGTTCATCTATTTTATTATATATATGATTAATACTTAGTTTTCCTAATTTGTGTCATTACACATTAGAATTAGGTATGAAATTTTAATCTATTGTAAGATGACGAAAAATTCTAATTTTTTAATTAGATGAAACTATATCTTGTAGGCTTTATGAGTAGTATGGAATTTGTACATTAGAAACATCAATGACATGAGGACCGAAGAGCTTGAAACTCGTCACACTCATACAACCTTTCAATTGATTTAACTGTGTATGACATAGGTTGAAGTCGAAGTTGGGAAATGATTATCTTTCGAACATCAAAGTTTGATTTTTCTTGGTATCTTTGCATATGACATAGTAGATTGCCTTCATGTTTTGGTAATAAGACAATAATATCTTAATGATATTGATGTTCTGCTTATAATAAACACTCAATTTTAGTCCCTAAATTAATAAACCAAAACTTTGTTCTTTCAAAATGTTGTCTTGACAGTAACATAAATGGGTAACCCTTCAATATGGGTAACCAACCTACAATGTAATTTTATTTATTTAAAAGTTGATATTATTTTTCAACAATATGATATGCCGTAATCTCATTGTCAACATGTTGAGTATTGTTTTTACGGTCAATAATTTTATATTGGTTAGACCGGTCTTTGACAACAATAGTAGTCCACATACATAGATTATCATCACTACTCGTCTTTTCATTTTCCACACCAACACGTTATAGTGTTTTTTTCAATTGACTAAGATTTTTTTTTTCAATAATACCATCTTGTGACACTTTCTCTAATAGATAAATTACCTTAAGTAATGTAACAATATCCATATTTTAATTTAATTATGTATGCATTGTTTATCAACAGAATCGCTAATGATTCTCACATAATAATTATTTATCGTTTGTTATTAACTTCTTTCTCACATCCATGTGGTGTTTAATGTTCAAATGTTATGTTCTAATAAAAATATAGAAAAAATGGTTTGACAACCAGTAAAAAAAAAAATATGTCCCTTTCACAAGATCTGGCAGGCCTTCATTAGGTGGTAGAGGGCAAAATTGTTTTCCTATTTTGTATATAATGAAATCAAACCAAAATATTTTCATACTAGAGTTCTATCATTTTCATACCACAAACTACCTCACCTAACGACAAATCAAAACATATCACCGTTATACTAGAGAACTGTGACCTAGCAACCAACCATTGTTCCAAAATACCACCACTCAAAGCACATACAAAGTAACATATATTTATCTTCATTTCACGTTGAACACCCATAAACCTTAATAAAAAATGATTTTTTAACATAGTCAACACCTCCAACTAAAAAAATATTTTTATTGTCAACTCACCGTCAACACTAGTAGAAAAACACACATTCCATGACGGGATATCATTGCGGTTAAAAGGGAACCACAATTAAAAATAATGCGGTGGCATTTTTGAAATTCAGTGCAACCATATCAGCGCGGTTGCCCACAACAATTGCCGATCATATTAACGTTACAGGAGATACCATCGCGGTTGGTACGAGATCCGCGATGATAAGACACACAAATATTTAAAATTGAAAAACTGCAGAGAGATACCATCGTCATTGTTTCCAAAACCGTGATAATATGAACTAAATAATTTTTAAATTATTTTGCAGTCGCGGTTGCTTCTAGAACCGCAATGGTATGTGGGATACAACCACGATTCTCACAAACAACCGCACTCGTATCCCCTTTTCTTAGGATTGGCGCTCGTATCCCCCTTTTCTTAACAACCTTCCTCTTCCTCCCCTTCCTCTAACCCTCCTAACTACTCAGGCAAGTCTTCAACTTTTCCACTACTTCCCCTTTTTCTCCACTCAAAATTTCCATAACCGGCTTCATTTTCGTTTTTAGGTTCAACAAGTAACGTGGGGTTCTCCGCCACCACGAGCAGCTTTGGGAAGAGCCAATTTTTGGAGATAGCTAGTGGGGGCATCGATAGCGAAGGGTCTCTTCCATTTTGTTCCCCTGACGACCAGATTCTAGAACGCGCCAACTTGAAGGAGTTTAGTTTCGGTGACCTCAAAACCGCCACCAAGAGTTTCAAGGGGGACACATTGCTGGGTGAATATGGGTTTGGCAAAGTCTACAAGGGGTGGTTGGAAGACCCTCTCCCCTGGCAAACCAGGTGCTAGCATGGTCCATCAAAAATTTGAACCCCGAAAGCACCCAAGGCTTTCAAGAATGGAAGGTACCCTTTTTCCCTCCCTTTCCCTTACTTTTTAACTTCTGGATCCGGAGGCGGAGGTCGTTGGATCTGGAGGCAGAGGCGGAGGTGCATTGGCAGAGGAGTAGAAGGTGCAGCCTAGAGAGCTTTGGTGAGACGTAACTGGGCGGAGGATGAGACAGTGATGTCGCTATTTTCTTTTTATAAAAAAATTGAATTTACTACCGCGGTTGCAATAAGAACCGCGGTCGTATGTTATACTTTCCACCGCGGTTATACAACCGCGATGGTATCTTCAGTACTTTTTAACGCGGTTCGGTCTACCACGGTTCTAGAACCGCGATTGTAAATCTTGTAGAACTGCGATTAAATATGTTTTTTCTACTAGTGCAAGTGACTACTACTTAAGATTGTCAAATGATTAACATACCACATGGCGATGTCAAACCATAAAAACTCTAAAAATATCTTCTTACGTCTTCACATTTTGTTTTCAATCCATGATATAAAAGAAATTATCACATCTTTGGTATGATCTATTTGAAATAATAAATTGCATAATTTATAATATTCATATTAAGTTGTAATGGAACAAAATTATGTAATGTAGTACATAATTACATTATTTTTTTAATTACGTAATTTATAATATAATTACATAAATTTAGATTATATAACTGAATTACATAATTCTAGATTTTAAAACAAAATTACATTATTTTGATCACGTAAATTAAAATATGATTATTTTAAATTATATTATATAACATGTATTGTGAATAATTTTAAATTATATAATTTTGAAAATATCCTAAATTATATATTCCAAAATATAGTTTTTGAATTAATTATGAGGCATTATTGAAAAAAAAAAGGTTTATGAAAAATAAGAGAAAAGAGTACAAAGACTCTATATCAAGTAGCTACTACATAAGATTGACATACCACATGGTGATGTCAAACCATAAAAACTCTAAAAATATATTCTTATGTCTTTATATATTTTTTTCAATTCACGATATAAAAGAAATTATTACATTTTTGTTATAATCTATTTGAAATAATAACTTGCATAATTTATAATATTCATATTAAGTTATAATGGAACAAAATTATATTAAGTTATAATGGAACAAAATTATGTAATCTAGTACATAATTACATTATTTTTTAATTACATAATTTATAATATAATTACATAATTTTAGATTATATAACTGAATTATTTAGATTCTAAAACAAAATTACATGATTTTAATCACGTAAATTAAAATAAGATTATTTTAAATTATATTATCTAACATATATCGTGAATAATTTTAAATTATATAATTTTGAAAACTTCCTAAATTATATATTCTAAAATATAGTTTTCGAATCAATTATGAGGTGTTATTGAAAAAAAAAAGGTTTATGAAAAATAGGAGAAAAGATTACAAGGGTCCAAAATTAGGTAAGAAACCTCAAAATTTGTTTCACAACTATCTAACAAATATGAAACATTAATAATAATCAATTCTTATCCACGTAATATATTTTAATTATTTTCTACATTTTATAATTAGTTTTATATATATATATATATATATATATATATATATATATATATAAAATAAATCAACATGAGACGATACTTTAACCAAATACTTTAGTGTTTGAATTCTTATAATACGTATCAAACAAATCTGAAGCATTCATAATAATGAATTCTTATCCATGCGGGATTAAGATATTTTAATTGTTTTTTTTACTTCTTATAATTAGTTATATATACAATATAATAAATCAACATTAGATTATACTTTAACCAAATAATTTAGTGTTTGAATTCTTTATGAATACCGTTTTTTTTTTAAATACAGTATATTAAATATATTTTGCAATTAAACACGCACCTCTTTTTTAAAAAAAGGAACTGGAATTTTTTTGAATCTTTAATTTTTATTGTTTGTCTTAATTGTAAAATTTTAATGAGAAATCCCAACCCAATTGACAAATTTGACTTTTTGGCCTACAGCCCCCTCGAGTTTAGGAATAAATGAGGTGAGAGTGAATTGAATTGGCATATCCTGCAATTTGAAATGGCATATACTTTTGCCCAACTTGCACTGCAAACTCACCAGGCATAGTTTTTAAGCGTACCGTTTGAAACACATGCAAGTACTCAAGTATTTTTTTAATGATAATAAAAAATATAATTAAAAAATTAAATTTTATGATAATTCTTAAAATACAAAACGTTACTAAAATTTATATTAAAATTATAAAAAATGGATTCAGAAAAATAATTATAAAATAGATATTTTTTATGATTTTTTTCATAATGTTACTTTTAAACTTTTTTAATAAAAAACAAATACAGAAAAAGTTTATAAAAATAATTATTAAAACACCAGCTTTTTATAGCATTATTTTTTACAATGTTATATTATTTAATATGAATACTCCAGAATAATTATTATTTATTACGAGTAACTTCTTTTACAGATAATGAAATCAATACAATTAATTATATTTATTAAAGCTAAAATTTGTAACTGAACATGTAAGAAAATAAAAAAAATCTTTATTATTGATAGTTTTTTTAATGGTAATAAAATATTTGTATTTATAAAGATAAAATCAGTAATAAAATATGTATAAAGAAAATTGTCACAAAATAATTTCCATTATTAATTATTATAGATGGAAAATATAATATACAGTGATGAGTACTTTTTGCAATATGTATTAATACTAGATTTAATTTCACTTTTAGTCTTTTCATTTTTTTATCAATTAGATCTCATAATTATAATATATGCAATTTTAGTTACCTAAATCTTTAATTTGCTTTGTTCATTAGTCTCTATTAGAGATTGCAAAATATTATATTATTATAATTTACTATGTATACAGCAAACTCAATTCAGACAATTAAATTCAGGTTAGTAAATTACACAACACAATATTCAAAAGTGAAATCAAAATGTTTATTTGTATTTATGCATATTTTTAACAATATTAATAACGTTATTAATAAACTAGATTTATAATATTATTAATACTGATATACATAAGTATGGAGAGGAGAATATTATTTACTAGTTACTAATTGTGGTAATTAAAAAAAAAGTAGAATTTAGAAATGGGCCGACCCGGTGAGGCAATAACACAAAACCCTAATAAGAAGAAAGAAAGAAAGAAGGAAAGAAAGGAAAGCAGAAAGCAGTTGCATTGGATTGGATTGGAGTGTGTGCTTTGGATCTCACACTCTCTCACACTGTAAGATTTCCTCTTCCTCCTCCTCTCTTCCTTCCCTTCTTCATTTCACTCAGATTTAATCTTCATTTTCGCTTTTGTTCTCGATTAGCAGCAGCTCCAGATCGCAACTATACACCAGAAGAGGCTGCACTCTTTTCCTTCAACTTCTTTTAAGCCATGGCGCCGCTGGTGAGTCTAAGTCTCCCAATTCAAGTAGTGATCGTTGAACTTACACTCACTCACTCCCTAATCTACTCCATGTCTTTCAATTGGACTGTTTTGTAGATCCTGCATGGTGGCAAAACAAACAAAAATTCCTACAAGGCACTCATTGCAGCGGAGTACGCTGGCGTCCAAGTTGAACTTGCTCCAAATTTTGAGATGGGTGTCTCCAATAAAACTCCTCAATTTCTCCAGATGAATCCTATTGGCAAGGTCTCGTCTTTATCCTCATCTCTTTACTTAAATCTAATTGAAACCCCATTTTCATATCATCTCATCTTTTCTTCATTATTCTTCCAGGTTCCTGTCTTGGAAACACCCGATGGTCCAGTGTTTGAGAGTAATTCCATTGCTCGCTATGGTGTGCAATCTCATCTATAAATACCCTGTCTCGTTCTGCTTTTCCAAATCCCTATACCATAATTTAAGGGTTTGCATGAGCTAATTCAATAATGTTCATTTTTTATTTTCATCATGCATTGGATACATCTGAGTACGGGGATTGTTGTGATTTATTTATTCTGACGTTGAGGTTGTTTTGCTGCAGTTGCCCGGCTGAGGAATGACAACACTTTGTACGGTTCTTCTGTGTTTGAATACGTAAGTCCATTTTCCTCTTAAAATTATCTCAAATGTTTATTGTTGTAGAGTATTCATACTGTGTATATGACTTCTGCAAATGGCTGCTTTTATTGCTATTAGTTTATGTGTTCATATTTTTTATATTTCATTATTTTAACTTTTCAGGCCCAGATTGAACAATGGATTGATTTTGCATCACTTGAGATTGATGCCAATATTATTAAGTGGTATGCCCCAAGAGTTGGACGAGGACCATACCTTCCTCCGGTCAGTTGTTTACAATGAAACTTTTAATAGTAAAGAAGTTTGTAATTTAGAAAATTGATTCGACAATTCCATGTCGATCTCCCATGCTAAGTGTCAGTTGGGTTCTTTTGTCCTGTTGGCAAAAATATAATAATGAAGACGTGTTAGTTCAATTGGTAATGGTAAAACATAGGAAAACAAATAGTTATGGCGAAATGAAACGGTGGGTTGAAATGGGGACGTGTTCAATTCATCTGCCCACAGTTTGTGGTTTTGTTCTTCAATACTTTTGGTCCTTGTTAAACATCATATTACCCTGATATTTTGGCCTGATCTTAATTATGTGTCTGAATGAAGGCCGAGGAGGCTGCAATTTCTGCACTAAAGAGAGCTTTGGGTGCTTTGAACACTCACCTTGCCTCCAATACTTACCTGGTTGGGCATTCTGTGACCCTGGCTGACATCATATTGACATGCAATTTGTATTTGGGTTTCACAAACGTCCTTGTTAAAAGCTTCACCTCTGAGTTTCCTCATGTTGAGAGATACTTTTGGACATTGGTCAATCAACCAAACTTCCGCAAGATATTTGGGCAGGCCAAGCAGACTGAAGCTGTTCCACCTGTTCAATCTGCAAAGAAGCCTTCCCAGCCAAAAGAAACTAAGCCCAAGGCCAAAGACGAACCAAAGAAAGAGACCAAAAAGGAGGCAGAAAAGCCCAAAGAAGAAGCAGAAGAAGAGGCACCTAAGCCCAAACCCAAGAATCCCCTTGATCTTCTCCCTCCAAGTCCAATGATACTGGATGAGTGGAAAAGACTGTACTCCAACACTAAAACAAACTTCAGGGAGGTTGCTATCAAAGGTATCGTTTCTGTAGCCCCTTTGGAGTCATTGCTTTGAATTTTCCCAAGGATAAATATTATAGTTTATGGTCATTACAAAGTGATTATGAATAGATTTTAATGCGTTTTATGACATGCAGAGCAGGGTCATTTTAAATCCTTCTTTTTTATCTTGCAGGATTTTGGGACATGTATGATCCTCAAGGATACTCTCTCTGGTTTTGTGATTACAAATACAATGATGAGAATACTGTTTCTTTCGTGACAATGAACAAGGTTGGTGGATTTCTTCAGCGGATGGATTTGGCTCGCAAGTATGCATTTGGAAAGATGCTAGTGATTGGATCAAATCCACCGTTTAAGGTGAAGGGGCTCTGGCTTTTCCGTGGGCAAGAAATCCCACAGTTTGTGATGGATGAATGCTATGACATGGAGCTTTACGAGTGGACGAAGGTTGACATATCCGATGAAGCACAAAAGGAGCGTGTCAATCAGATGATAGAAGATTATGAACCTTTTGAGGGCGAGGCTCTTCTGGATGCCAAGTGCTTTAAGTGAAAAATTTATTCCTTGTAAGAGGCTGCTGCTTTTGTCATGTGTCTTCGTTTTTGGTAGGGTTCGGTTTCTTTCATATGTCTTTTACAGTGAAGAAGTGTTAGCCGTACGCACTTTATTTGAGCTTCATCGAAACTTTATAATATTTAGTTTTCTACCTTAATTTTAATGATAGCAAGACAATACAAGCATGAATTGAAATAGACGGGCTCGTGTTTTTCTCCTTTCCCCTCAACAAAAAAGAGCCATGGGTTCACAGGGTCCGTTGCCGTTGAAACAGGGTAGTCCAAGGAGGAAATACAAAGAGGGATTTTGTGATTAATTAATTACTTAGGATCTTTTTAGAAATGTGTTGAATTATTCTCTTCATATTTTGGGATTGTAACTGCGGTATATAAGAAAGAATCCATCTTGGATGTGATTACAGATTTTTGGTGCACCACGTATCATATGTTATGGTGGTCACCAGAGAATCCATCTATTTTTTTTAACAGTGCATTAATTATTTATTTGAATCTAAAAAGTGTATTAAATTTTTACGAAAACTTAAAAGCATCTCCCACCTTTTTCTCGATAGTGGGAAATGTTGCCCCATCGTTTTAGTATTATTAAAGAATTATTTTATCTACCTCTCTTCTCAAACTAATCATAGATTTATAAAATTATATTTTTAGTTATAAAAGAATAGAAAACAAACTCTCAATTGTCGCATGTTAAAACCTTTGTAAATGCCTCGCATGCCTAAGCTAAGACCATAAAGTATAAGATGAGAATCACGCTTCTTATTCCTTAAAGCATTTGAAAATAATTTTCAAAACGTAATAAAAGAGGCCATACTGCTTTTCGAGGTCGGTTGTATAGCTTTTCGAGGTCTCAGGGAATTTGATTTTTTTGTTAACTTTGATGTAATGTGATGCAACTTTAAAGTCGAATTTTGTGTGACTCAGCGCATGTTTGTGTTAATTTGTAATTTTTACTTCATTAGAATGACTAACGATATCTTTTTGATATATTTTAATGTAGATGGAGACCAAATAATGTGTAAAGTATCTTGAGTGAATTAAGGTCTGTTCGTGTTGTTAAGTCAAAACAATGCAGCTCATAGAATATATTGAAATTGATCATTCTTTAAATCTCACTATTTCTCCTATATTTTGGTGTACCTCTTTAAAACGCATATTTTCTGTTTATTTCTATCAATTTCATTGACAATTCAATTAAAGTTTAATTTTTTGTCTTTATAGTTTGGTAAACGTGTGTAATATTAATTCTTATTATATTTTAATTGTAGATTTCATTCTAATTTATTAAATCAAATAAATTTAATTTATTAATAATATATATTATTTGATTATTAACTTATCATCACAATAATATGTATTAAATTTAGTTGTAAAACGTGTATGAAAATTTAACAAACTTTTTCGTAAGTGATATTGTGTGGTAAAATGATAACTTATATGATTAGACAATTTATCATTAAGATTTCATTTTTTTTTTTGCAAAATTCTTCTTTTTTTTATTACTACAAACTAAATAACATGTACTCTAAAAAATAAAGATAAAAAAGATTACTCAGTATTTTTATATTAATTGTTTAATAACATACACTATATTAACCAGTTAGTCAAATTTTACTAGACCAATTATTGTTGTGAAGTATAACAGACACTCTTGATTGATTATGACTCTTCTAAGTATTTTTTAACACTTAGTCACTCCCGAATCAAAATTCTGAATTTTTTTTATATTATAACCACTCATAATTGACTCTATTTAAGTATTATTTAAACAAGTCACTTCTGATTCAACCCAAGTATTCTTTTAGCAAACCACTCTTGATTTAACACAAATAGTCTTTTAAAAAGTCATTTTTAATTTAAGATAAAGAAAATTATCTTCAAATAACAAATGATTCACGGGTGTAAGTTTGTAGTACTATAGTACTTGACATCTCTAAATTATTTTGTATAATAAGTAATTTTTATTGATCCTTCTAGACTAAAAAGAATTATAAGGTAGACTTGATCAAGTACCTACTACTTTTGTTATCAGCAAACAAATAATTCATTTTACTCCTAACCAATTTTCGTTTAATATAACCTTATTGAATAAACAAGTCATTATCTATCAAAGTTGAAGGTTGATATTTCAAAAAATGAAAATTGTACAAAAAGACTTATTCAAGTGACTACATAAGTGAACTAGGGTAACCATTTGTTCTTAAATTCATTAGTGTACATGATACATTGTCACACTTTTGGTGTTATTAGACAAGTCTTTCATTTCACTTCGCAATCAATTCTTTTACCCATACAACCTTACTGAATAAGCAAGCCATTACCCTTGAAGATTGAAGGTCTGTATTCCCAAAAATGAGGATTATGTTTAAAGATGGACATAGGTGAGCACATAAGTGAGCTAGGCTAACCACTTGTTTTAAAGTCCAATAATTAAGTACATAACACATGTTTACACATTTGGTGTTAGTAGACAAGTCATTCTTTTCACTGCTTAATCAATTTAGAATGACCGTTTGTGGGAAGGTAAATCGTTATTGTTAATACATTGGAAAACAAATATTTGAAGACATGCGAGAATGTTTTTGCCTAGTTAAAATCTTGAATCTATGAAGGGTTGAATGACATGGTCATTGTTATTGGAACCATTAAAATCTCGCTCAAGTTAAACATTCGTGAAAGTAAAAGACACACTTGTATGAATTTTCGTGTCATGACCTTAGTGCAAAATTAACTTTTCAAGCACATTTTTACTCAAGCGAAAAAAACCAAAGAAAATGTCCATTTAAAATTTGGTATAGGATGAGGAGAAGAACAGGGAGGAAGTTGGGGTGACGTGGCGAAATTAAGAACAAGAAAATAAAATGAGGTGAGTTAAGATGAGAAGGGAGAAGTGAGGATTTGAAGTGAAGTGAGGATGTCCATGATGATGGCTGCACCTAATCTGGTGAGATGTTACAGTTCAATCAGAAATGGTGTGATGAGTGATAGTTATAAGTCAAAGGCGGATGGTGAAGCTGACGTGGTTGTTATTGGGAGTGGCATCGGTGGATTGTGTTGTGGAGCTCTGTTGGCAAGATACGGGAAAGACGTGTTGGTGGTGGAAAGCCATGACCAACCCGGTGGTGCTGCCCATTCTTTTGACGTCAAAGGCTTCAAGTTTGATTCTGGGCCATCTCTCTTCTCTGGCTTGCAATCAAGGGGTCCTCAGGCTAATCCTCTTGCACAGGTTCTCGATGCCTTGGGCGAGACCCTTCCATGCGCCACTTATGATTCATGGATGGTTTACATACCTGAAGGTCAATTCTTGTCACGCATTGGCCCTACCGAATTTTTCAAGGTTTCTTCTGCTCTCCCATGCATCTTTTTCTCTCTCTCACACTCTCCTCAATTCAAATCGTCTTCTCTGCATGCAGGACCTTCAACAGTACGCAGGTCCAAATGCTGTTCATGAGTGGCGCAAGCTTTTAGTGAGTTCTCTTCTCTTCTCTTCTCGCATCCCAATATTTATTAAGGATCCTAATTTGTTTCACATCACAGGACGCTGTGCTTCCATTATCTGCAGCTGCAATGGCTCTCCCCCCTCTATCTATTCGAGGAGACTGGGGTGTGGTTTCCACTGCGGCAGCTAGATATGCTCCCTCTCTCTTCAAATCCTTTCTTCAAATGGGACCTCGGACTGCTCTTGGGGCCACAAAACTTCTCAGACCTTTCTCCGAAATACTTGATGATTTGCAACTCAAAGACCCTTTCATACGGAATTGGATTGACCTCCTCTCATTCTTGCTTGCTGGGGTCAAAGCCAATGCTGTACTTTCAGCAGAGATGGTTGCTAATACTGTTCTTTCACCTGTTTTTATTAATCGTTATGCCTTACTTATAGTTGCAAATGACATTTTTAATTTAGATTTCATTTTTTTGGCAACTGTGTCCTCATAGCATGTGCAAATGGGTGCTTCATTTTTCTTTTTTTCTCTAACAGGTAGTTCTTAGCAACCACGTTATTCCCTAATCCACAACTTCTCAATTTTAATTTCTAAATAACGTTATAATATTTATATCGCTTTTATTAGCACATCAAGTTCGGATGCTCACCAAACATTTTCTCTTCCGAATTTTCATACATTTACGCAAAATTACGTGCAAACCAAAACAGACAAAAAAATTACTTGTTAAATGGTACTTACAAGAATTAAATGGTCTTTACATAATTGCCTTTCTCTATTCATCTTTATAGAAGAGATATTTACAGTCATGACGAAGGGATTTTGTGGTGCGCAACATGTCATCTCTATAGGGCTTCTTGTTAAATTGACTCCATTTACAGACTGTACAAGATTGACTCTTTTCATTTCTTAACATCTTCAAAAGCAATGGTATAGAAAGTTAATGATTCACTGCTGGTTAAAGCCCTAACGAATTAGTGAAACCTTTGTAAATTGTTACTAAAATTTCAGTTTATGAATGTCCAAACAAGTTTCCCCCCAAATTTTCAGGTTTACATGTTTGCAGAATGGTACAAACCAGGATGCTGTCTTGAGTACCCCCTTCATGGAAGTGCAGCTATTGTGGATGCTCTTGTGCGAGGACTAGAGAAATTTGGGGGAAGAATTTCCCTCCAAAGTCACGTGGAAAATATTGTTGTTGAAAATGATAGAGCCATTGGAGTCAAGCTGAGGAGTGGTCAAGTGAGTATATTTTGATTGATAGAAAAAGACACAAAGATAAACTTTTGTTCGTTAGCATCTGCGTTTTAATTTTTAATTGAATATTTATGTATTTCTGCAGTTCCTACGTGCTAAAAAGGCTGTTGTCAGCAATGCATCGATGTGGGACACATTAAAATTGCTACCTAAAGAAGTTGTTGCAAAGTCTTTTTCAGATAGGATTAACACGACTCCTCAATGTGATTCATTCATGCATCTCCATTTGGGATTTGAGGCTGAGGTTTGCTATTTTGGTGACTGGTTTTATTTGTTTGTAATGTCTTTCTCTTGAAGCAATTGATAAATAAAAGGGGAAGGTCCGTGTTAAAGCCAAAGTTTTCGCGTGTTTGGTCTCTTCACTAACAGCATTCCAAGTAGTTGGTAGTTCACAAAACACTGTTTCATCTGTGATTTCTTCACTGAGAATTGGTATATTTCCCCCCTTTTAAACCACGACCTTCTATATGTCCTCAAAGTTGTAGCAGCACAACACAATTAATGTCACTCATGCTGGTTGCATCGTCAAGTTTGAAGTAGCTGTCTGTCATCATCTGCCGATTAAACTACTTAAACTGAAGTTGATAACATGTTCCAATATCTAATTGACCAGGATATACGCAGTGATCTGGGGATTCATCATATAGTTGTAAATGACTGGAAAAGAGGAGTTGATGCAGACCAGAATGTTGTGCTGATATCAATACCTAGTGTACTTAGTCCTAATCTGGCCCCGCATGGGAAACACGTGCTACATGCTTACATGCCAGGAACTGAACCATTTGACTTGTGGGAAGGACTTGATCGTAGGAGTGCTGAATACAGAAATCTGAAAGCTGAAAGATCAGAGGTATGCATATCATATGTGGATGATGATATCTATGTATGCTTAGTAGTAACATAGCATATATGTGTGTTTCTTGAATCAGGTAATGTGGAAGGCTGTTGAGAGAGCAGTGGGGGGAGGTTTCAGCAGGGAGAAATGTGAAGTGAAGTTGGTTGGAAGTCCACTAACACATGAAAGGTTTCTTCGGAGGAACAGAGGAACATACGGGCCAGCTGTGCAAGCTGGCACAGATACCTTTCCTGGACATTCAACTCCCATCCCACAGCTTTATTGCTGTGGAGACTCCACCTTTCCTGGCATTGGAGTCCCAGCTGTTGCTGCCAGTGGTGCAATTGTAGCTAATTCATTAGTCTCAGTATCTCAACATTCCGACCTGCTTGATGCAATTGGCATATGAAACCAAGAAACAAAAACTTTTGTGTGGCTTTCCAACCTACCTAAACCAAGAAACAAAAACTTGTGTGGCTTTCCAACCTACCTCTCTCTTCACTTGTAATTGAAGTTGTTACTAGACTAAATCTCAATTTTTCAGGCTTCACAGAAATTGCATCTGTTGGAAAAAATATGCAACTTTTCTTGTAATCACAATTTTGAAAGAAAAACAAATGTAGAATTATAAGACACTTGATAATGGATTCGGCCACTTATGCTCACATATCAGGTCTGCTGTAGATCTTTTACTCAAGAAAATGTGTTTATTGAAGTGCCTATGTCTACATTTGATGGAATTGTATTTAGTGACATGTGCGTGTCAAAGTCTGATGGTTGAACTAGTGGTAACATGTCTGTGTGTCTGGAATAACATTTGATGGTAGTGTATTTGTTCAAGCGTCTACACCAAGAAAGATGTATGGCTATAGAACATTTAGTGGAGTGTCTAAATAAAAGTGTATCAAATTTTGGTAGTCGGGCTACAACTAGAAGGAAATTGTTGATTATAATGAGATTTTCTCTCCAATAGTCAAACACACATCAAGGTCTTATTAGGCCTTTTTGGCAAATAAAGACATCAAGCTTGAACAAGTGGACATTATGATAACCTTTATCGATGGCCATTGAAAAAAGAGCAAGAGATTATGATATGTTAACTAAGAGATTTTGAGGTGGAGATAAGGAAGATTATGTGTAAAAACTAAAGAGATTGTTATACAAACTAAAAAAATCTTTCATACTTTGACCAGTTAATTATCTCTTTTAAGATGTAATAAAAGTTATTATGATCCTTACATCTATCATAAAAATGGATAATTGATTTAGTCTACCTATTGTTGTGTATAGGCAAAATGTTAATTGCATGTCAAGATAGGACTAAGATCAAGACTGAAGTTATTACATAGTAGTGAATTTAAAATAAAGGAATTGACACAATGAAGGTGATTTAGAATTAGGTCAAAATCAAGGAGCCTAGAAGGCTTCTTCCTGCATCTTCATGATCTCACCTTGCACCTCCATAGAATATTGGAAATGTCCAAATTAACCTTATTATATAATGTGTAATCCAACTTTGTCCTTTACCCTTCTCTTATATGTGTCCCTGCACCTTCCTCACAGGCAATCTTGAACTTCTGTCACCGACATTGTTCCAAAAGGAGGTTATTTCTGTTTTGAGAAAAGGGAGTTATTTCTGTTTTGAGAAAAGTAAATCATGTCACAGAGAAAACTTATACCGAAATTACCTAATCTGATATACATTTATGAAAAAATATATACTGAATTACACGGATTACAAGATCCGGTATACGTTTTCTTTCAACAAGTCACCCTTAGATTAACACAAGTATTTTTTTAATTAGTAATTTTTAGCTTAAGACAAAGAAAATTGTTTTAAAATAATAAATGTCTTAAAATATTTTTGAAAAGTGGGTTGTAGTGCTATGATAATAATTCAATGCGTAATCCGATATACATTTTTCTAAAAATATATATCGGATTAGATAAATTCCGATATATAAAAATGTATACTAGATTAAACCCCACCATTATAATCCGGTATACAACTTGTATACTGGATTTCACATTCCGATATACAATTTGTATACTGAATTTCACATTCTGATATACAATTTGTATACCGGATTTTATATTCTGACATGCAAGAATTCAATAAAAAATCATACCAGATTATACAATTCGATAATCTAATAGAGTGTACAATCCGGTATTCAAATCAAAACGAAATTCTTTTACCTCAATAGCGGATCACTCACCGATCTCACCTTACCACCAATAAAATCACTTTCATCAACCTTCAACCACCTACTCACCGTCACCAAACAATCAACCCACCAAACCAATCACCTCCGTAATTGAAAATCACCCTACAAAGATTTAACGACGCACTGCCCAAACTAATGTGCATTTTATTTCAAAATTTATCATGGAGGTACAGGAATCCTAAAAGAAACTCTTTCTGTGTTAAAGGAAGTACATTCATATAGTGCTGAGAGATATCCGGATGGAATGTGCCAAGACCGTGAGCACTACCTTGACAATATGTAGACTCTTTAGGAAAGATTGCAATGTACTCGAAAATGGTTCTACGACTCTTACTTTGGTGTAGACCTGGATGCTAAATAATCAATATCAGGTTATGTTTTCATGATTATCGATTACAATATGTTTGGGTAAGAATCATGTGTAATATGAGAAGACAAAACATACTAATATCGAATATCACTTTCTCCACGAAAAAGAGATAATTGAAGTAAAGATTTACACCAAATAAAATCATGCAAATGTCCTCACAAAACCGGTTCTTAGGAACAAGCTCAACCATTGTTTGAACTTGTTGAACATGGATTGATGGTAATAATTCAAGATGACGTCAATTGCAATCCAAGATGAGGTTTGAATATCTTGATGTACTGAACTATTTGAGATGTTGCTTGTATTGGTTATACTCAGACATCGAATGCCAAACTTAATGAAATGACCTTTACGTTACAAAAATTAATTATCTATCAATTTAGCTATTGCGTAGAATTTTGTCTGAAGTTTACAAAATTTTCTATAAATTAAAATTAATTGATGTACTTTGTCTAATTAATTTATTTAAACATATAAATCTTATTTGAAAATAAAACGAAATGTATGAACTAAATAAAATTTACTGTACATAATCAATTTCCCTCCCACTTCGCAGCACCTATACACAATTTTTCTAGCCTACAAATATTATTTAAAGCAAAAGATAATTACAGAAAGAAGTTATTAATTTGTTTGTTGACTAATATAATGGAATACAATTTTTATCCAAATTATCAGATGAGTAGAAAACTAATAAGTTTTTCATTGGTGTTTACAGATCCAGTTTACAGATCAATTAAACCAAATTGATTGAATCGGTATCACATTATCCAGTTAACTTGAGAAGCCACAAGGAAATGTAGCCTCCTAGATTCAGCTACTGATTTAGCATTTCACGAGGTATTATAATATGTACATTGCAATCACAACAGTCCCGACAATAGCCGGTATTGACACCTCCTAAACAGATAATAATGCTAGCACCTAGGCCAAAAAAAACCCACCTGGTCTATACTAGAATAAAATATCCACCTATGTAGAAATAGAACTCGCTATTTCCTTACACAGGACATAAAAGCTAAAGCGCAGGTCTGATCAACTTTGTGGTGGAACTCGTTCGTCAGAGTTTATAATCAACAGTTCAAAGACAGCAAAGAAATAAGAAGGTTCAAACCGAATGACAAGCTGATTACAGAAGGTAGAAATTAGCCTACTATGCTAGATAACCAGAGCAGCTCTAATTTAACGAAATGAGTTAGCTCAAATGAGTTCACAGTTGATACTGAATCATTGATGCGTGCTTCCTTCTTCCAAAAGCAGAGAGATAATTGATTTAATGATCTCATTATTCAGACCAGTTGCACTCTGAAAGTAAACACAAACCCAAGTATTATTCTCATATTGAAAGCAGTCGCAGGTAGCTATGGTATTATTAAAACAGATAGCATAAGGCGTCAAACAATGCATTCACAGGTTGATAGAATACTTAAAACGCGGCTAATAATTAAGTACTAAAATTAGCTCAAAATTCAGGCAATTGGGGAAACACTAGACACTGATAAAACTCGTTACATTATGATTATGTGACTGGTGAATAGAAGTTTGAATTTCATATTTAACTGAAACAGTTATGAGCTTACAGTAGACTTCGAAGCATTACAAATACCGGAATATATTCGAGAAATAGGTTAGCCAGACCGTTGAGACATGTGTGATATCTTTAGGATCTCATGGCATATTTGTTGTCCTATTTTCAGTTATTTTCCTTTTTAATCTTTATCCTTTGAAAGGGAGATTACTGATTGTACATCACAATTAATATACCAATTGTTTTTCTTTCAGCTCAGACCATCCAGTTTAGTGACATATGATACCAAGTATGCAGATTAAGCTATGAGAAAGTGTTTTGCAAATGTAGTTAAGACAATTAGGTCCAACATTTATTTGGACTATCCAGATAGCAAAACTAATTTACTTAATTAGCAGAAAATGCAAGTATAAATTTTCCTCATGACTTTTCATTGTGGTTTCTTTTGGTGTTTAGACTCTTAATGCACAAAAAACGTTCTTTCTTATTTCATTCCGGAGAGTTGTGAGATAATTTAATTTTTTCTCTTCATCCTCATTATTATTAAAGGATTTTCTGTACACTCTATTTCACAGTTAAATTACGTAGATTTCATTTTGTGGAAAAGTGAATATCTTTCCCTGATACAATCAGGAGGTATAAATAGGAATAGGAGAATAATCCTGTAGACTAATCTGGCCTAAAAATCAGGAAATAGTTATTCATATAACTACTGTAGCTAAGAAGAAGGAAAGACAGATTCTAATTACATCAAATCCTATTATTAACAGAATAAACCAGACCACATTATTTCTGATTGAATTCAATATATCAAATCTCTTGACTCTTATTTCTTTCCTTAATTTTCAAAAATCATATCAATATCAATTCCAAATCAGAATTTAACACATTCGATTTGCTTATCTTTTAGTTCTTCTATTGATTTGATAATGTGTTTCTACGTAGTAAATATACCTTAATACGTGGTATAAAGAGAGCTTATACTTATTCAACTGAAAATTTAAGATGTCTATTGCTACAAAGTTTGACATTGAGATGTTTGATGTTTTTAAAATCAAACTTGAACTCCTTTATAGGTGGGAGGTAAATAGAATTTTGACCATTAAACTTCAGTGGTAAAAAATGCTTAAGAATTTGAGCCACCCACCAAAGAATATCATTAACTACGGAAATAAAGCTTAAAATGCACCTCTGGCTTTCTGATCAGCTCCTTCAGAATGGAGTGGAGAGCTAATCGCAGCTCCTTGAACAAGACAGCTACTTGGGCAGGTGCTGTCAATTTCAACCATCCATCAATGATGACCTGACCAGTCTATCACAAAAAGCAAAGAAAATTAAAAACAAGAAATAAAAATTACACTTCGGAGAATGCAGTTTCAAACAATCTAAGCAAAATACCTGTTCCCATTAAGAAAATACTTATTGTTTGAAGCATCTCTTTGGTTCACCTAACTTCATATGCACTTTCTGAATGTCCCCCGAAGACATTATTTTAAATTAATAAGAAATGTTTCTGACAAACAACCAAGCACTTGGGAACGCATTCTCAAAAACTATTACGGGGAACGAGAGAATCGAGAATTTAAATACTCTACCAAACATCTCATATTACTCAATGTGAAACTTATATATTCTATAATACCCAATTCCCTACCAGTTTCTTATTCAATTAGTAAACTGGTGAAACTAGAAAACAGGCTCCTAAACTATTTGCCAAATTATGATTTCAATGTACGATTACCTGTTAATCAAATGTCTACTTAAAATAACTTAAGTTGGAAAATTTAGGATTAGGTTTGAATAATAGCGAAGTCCCCTAACTAGCCAACTACAAAAACTTCAATAAATTGGTACTTTTCAATTATCAGCTAATTAAGAATTTCTTATAAAATTGTCCTTTACTCCATGTTAATTACATAAATTAAAAGTTACAACAGATCCTTAAGTTCAAGGGTGTGTTTAATGCACATCGACAGGCAACACAAACTAAACATACAAGCAATCAAGTCTACAGCAAATATAGTCACGTTTTGCATCTTATTTGATATGAATAAGTATTGAACAGAAAAGATGCAAAATTTATTTAATGTTCGTTTTTCAGGAAGAAAAGACAAATAAGATTTTGATATTTCTCTGATTATTTCAATACTTATAATTCAATTATTTTCACTCATTGTTTACAATTTGTTAATAATGTTACCATCTTTCTATATAATTATAAATAAAAATATAATTCTAAAAAGATAGAATATAATTATAAAAAATGTAATTCTAAAGAATAGTTTTATGATGTCAATTTGGTTTCATTCTTAAGAATATTCAGATAAACTAAAATTGTTAGATAATAAAATTCAAAAGAAAAATTTAAAATAACTATGAAACATCCTTGTAAAATCATTTTTCTATACAAATATTGAAGACGTCTTATGTTCATAATATGCATAATCTTGGCTTATGTTCATGGTTGCTGGAAATGAAGTGTTCCACAACTTTTTATAATGCATATTATCTCATTATTCATGCACCATAATTAAAGTTTCATTTTGGGAACTCCTAATTTCAATTATCTTTCTTTGTTCAACATTTAACACTTATTCAAATTTCACATTCTCTTCCTCTGAAAATCTCTATCTTCTTGATTCTAGTAAAATCTCTAACATTTTTCTCCCGCAATATCTTCAATTTCACAGTGTCGTTTAAGCACAAAATGACAACCAAATTTGTAATTCTCAGGGGGCACTGAAACCAGAAGCAAAATGGGTGGTGTTGTAGGTGTTCTCATTCCAATAATATACAGTTTGGCCAAATGTATTGAGCTGATATTGATGGATATTTTGGACTTTTAGGCATTGTAGTTCAGACAAAAAGTTGTCCTATGATTTATCAACATATTTAAACTTTATGTTGTTCTTGACCTTTTGTTTGTAGTGTCTTATAACTGTTTTAAAATTAAACACAGTGCAAGCATATTTGTGCTGTCCAGTCATTTATTCTTAGCCAAATCAAATGCGCCAAATATGATATTTGCAAGTTAAGGGCATATTTCCCCTAAATTTAAGTTTTACAAATAAATAAATCTTAGAAGTGGACTTTAAATCTAACTCAACCTTATGACAGAAGCTTGCAGGATGAAGTTTGCATCTAGTTATATATTATAATTTGACTATATCTCTAATTAATGTAGTCTCCAAATTAAAAGGAAATTTTTACAATGAAGATCTAAATGTCAACTCTGTTCCCCTTATATTGGATCCAAACAGTGTACCTACCATATATTTGACATAGTGTTCTGGGTAACTATTTTTGATTCAGTCATTACTTTTGATTTGAGTTTAAAATTGGTTGAAGCTGGTGAATCAAAACTCTTGGCTTCTAAATTTTAAGCATTTACCCCTTCATTGATAATGCAAATAAAACATATAGAACAATGTGGTATGGAGAGAATTTGAATGATAATCTCATAAAAGTTGTGATGTGTTACATGTGTTTATTTTTTCAATAAAATGGCAATGCTAAAGCATCACAATGTTAATTGTTTTGTAAGTAGGGGATTGTTAGGACACAAATATCCTATTATCTCCATGGTAATTAGAATCTTCACATTTATTCCACTATTTCCTTTTTCAAGAGAATGTAATTAGCATGATTGTTATTAATAATATATTTCTTTATTCCCAGTCATTATTTAAGTTTGTATCGGAACTCCTGATCTTGGGGCTGCTGTCGGCCCGACCACCCTGTCCTTGAGGACAGTGGTGGGACAAAAAGGAGTGTCCTACACCAATGATCAGAACGCTGGCAGTTAATGCCACATGCCACAACCTATGCCAATGCGTGTAGTCCACGCCTCTTGGTTTGGCAACACCTACCTACTACTGTCGCTGCCACAGACAGGGTTTCAAAGACCCCTTGAGTCCATCCCAAGGGGTGGTGGCATCCTGTTAGACTGATTTCAATAGATTTGAGTTTTTTGTTCTCTTGACAAATGTTTTTTATTTTACGTTTGCAGTTTTTATTTTTTTCCCTCAATGGCTGAGGTGAAATGTACTCCTATGGTCCTAATGACTTCCAAATCTAGTGGGTCTCTGCTGCTTTGATAGGCAAAATTATTTGCAGTGGAGGAAATATATTCCAAGGATTATAAAAGGACGGTTAAGATCATTGGAGGACCAAGGTCAAATTACCCTGATTTTGAGATAGGAGATAATGAAGATTCATTGTCATGACCTAGACGTGGCATTCCATGGTTTCGAGATAGATCGAAATTATATGTTTTATTCCTTTGCTAAAGAAATTTGGGATGACTTGAACAATTCAAGTGAGAGCCCACTCCTTAAATTGTTTAGAAGAGAATTACCTTTAATAACTACTTTTATAATTACAGATATCAGAATCATATCTTTATAATTAGAAATATCAAGATCACATTTGTATTATTCTAGTAACATATCTCTATAACTACAGAAAATCAAATCTCCGCTATTTATTTTATTGATTTCTTTTTCTCAATACAAATAAATCAATCACCTGTGCTGCCACAGAGACATGATTTCAAATCAATGCTTGCCTTTTAGTTATAGTTTATCATAGCTAATACTAAGAAACTAACAGATTGCAAGCTGTCCCTAACAGACTAACAAAACAGATAAATGTGCTGAAAAAATAAAGTAAGGCTAATGTAGTTTGGGTTCTAATAATCCCGAGTATGTATGCTCTACAGTACATATGGAATTGGGTTCACATACATGATACACCTAACAAAAACCATAACTACTTCCTCTCAAAATTTAGTCCTTTTTCCATTCAATAAACATCATTCATTGGGAAAAGAGTAACATGTACCTGATGCTGGACATTGATTGACCCTCCGAACAGCAAAATGGAGTATGGAGATATGACTGAAGTATCTCGAAGAAATACTTTGTTTGTTTCAACCTGACAAATTCACCAATAAACAATATGACTAAAATCTTAAGAATTGAATTGCAAGTAATTCTGCACCAATATACATATTCGTGCAGAATCATATGCATGATAACTAGCACATTAGAAAAATTAAAAGATTATAATAATAATTGTATGAAACATGAGTGGCTAATACATCAAGTCTAGCTAAGGACAATGGAACATGAACAAACTTTTGCAGTGCTAAATCTAACACGCATCAATTCTGATGATCAAAATTACCAACTCTTTTTGTCAGGTCAATAAAGGTTGCCACGATTTCCTTATAGTAATTTTAGATTTGTAAATATGTAAATACCATAATATTACATTGATTTCAAAGCACCGAATTGGATAAACAAATATGAACAAAATAATAAATTTCGAATTGTGTGCTAGAAGAAATTTGATGCTAAAAGGAATTAATAAACTTCTGCAGACAAAAGTATCAGCAAACCTTTTCAAGGAAGACAAGAAAGGGGTACTGGAATCCTTTTGAGTTACTGTTGATAGACGAAGGGTGAATATGAACCTCTCTTCTTCCATCAAACCAGACTGTACGACCAGAATTTGCAGAGCTAGAAGACTGCTTAAGGCTGCTGAGAGTTGCTGTAACAATGCCTTGTTCACCAGCGGCTACATTGGGGTACAAACCTGCACATAGTATGGCCTGCAGGAGTGCACTTAGATACTTTCTATGATAAAAAAATGGAGGTGATCAATGCTGTCAAACTTGAGAACTAAATTAAAATAGTGGAAGTTTTGTAAACTCATACAAAAATTTAATATAGTTAATAGCAGAGAGCGGGGTTCCTCGTATAGTTAATAGCAGAGAGCGGGGTGGTCACCTCCCAAAACCGCTACAGAGGGATAGCAGTAGCAGGATTGTAAGACCCAAACGGTCTAATACATAAGCAGTCTAGGAGTACTAGACAACCCCTTACTTACGCTCCTTTTCAACTACGACAAACCTGTGGGATTCCTTGAAGCAAATTTACAGCAAGAACAATGCAGCCAAATGCTTTCAACGTCATGCCAATCATCAACATCTGTTTAATATTGTTAATCTGGTTTTCTGAATCTGTGGTAGAACATTCTGCCATTTTACATGTCCCTAAGGAGTCATTATGTGCTATTCAACACATTTATGAGGTCAACAAATGCGATCAATTTCTTAAGAAGCTTTGCCCATATTAGATTATGATTTACAGATATGTCGTATTATGTATATATTGCCATTAGCTTATGTAAGATGGATTTTGCTGTGTGCAGTCCATACAGACAGTTTTCAGCATCTTTCCATCTATCTTTCTCTATTTCAACATGAATTATAGAAAGTCAAAATGATTGTAAAGAATATCAATTTAAAGCTTAAGAAAACCAGAAGCAAGCATTACCTAAAAGTTGTAATCAATATGTGAACTTTACCTTAAGAACTGACGAATGATGTGCATATATATTAAATGGTTGTGATGCATCAGAAAGCCAATTGTCAAGACTCCCTACTTTTTTTCCATGTTTCTGAAGTGATCCAAATCATGTATAAGAAATTTTTCCATACATAAAGGGCAATCTTACATAATCTTAAACAAAATGTTTACAGCACTTATCTAGCATGGATAAAATAAACAGACAAGTAGCATATAATAAAGATAGGTCACCTGAAATGGGATGAAATATTGTACATATCACATGAAGTATTTCAACGAATTTAATTTAAATATTTGAATGTTCATATTTCCCATGAATTTATAGTTTTTAATTCTCAAGTGTTATATAAAGAATTTTTAAGCAATCTAGGAGAGTCTTCGTGATAAAGCTCAGAACAAGAGCAAGTTATCAAAATCCTACGGCTCATTATTCAAATCTTATGGTTCTATACAATTTACCAAAACTTTCACATGCCAGGGCCACAAATTCCTAGCTGTCGAATTGATGCTTGCCGACTTCTAACACTTTTAAGGGGGAGATGTCAATTGACATAATGATGAATTCTCCAAACTTTAAATCAGTGTGTAATTGTACATTTTGTAAATGTTATTCTATTTTTAATGAGGATAAATGTGTATATATCAACTACCAATTATTTTGTGTTGTGAATTAGCACATCAGCTTGTAATTAAAGACTGCATATGAGATAATTCTCCAGCAGGACACGGTTTTCTGGCTTTCAATTTTCTGTTTGTCAATTTTATCCGTAATTAGTGTAAGGATTTTGTTGTAAACAACAGATTACTACGACTAAAATATTCTAAATATCCCCACAGTGATTAGGAAAAAATATCTTTTGAATCTTCCTATTCATTTCAACATATTTTTATTTCCATATTTTAAAGGATTTGGTTATTACAAATAGAGATGATGAGAATGTAATTGGAGTGTGTGATTCTTATCAATAAAATATTCTTTATTTCCTTACATAGTTCAAGTTCATATTAGAAATCCCAAACTTGGGAGTCCTGTTTCCACTGCCATGTTAACCACCACCACTATTGCTGTTTGTCGTGGCCGTTGAGGTTAGTTGTGGACTAGAAAGGTGTGCCACTCCAGCGATCATATAGAAAGGTCCTAGCCCTAATTTAGGAAACAAATATCTCCTTGCTCTCAACCATAATTGCTTTATTTAGAGGATATGCAACTATTAAAGTCAAACCATTATGCATGAGTACCATAAAAGAATTAAATGAAGCTGAAATGGTTGAAACTTCGCTGTAAAAAATGCAAATATGTTGCTCAAATTAGGTTTTAATTTCGAAATGGCAGTTTTGAAATAAAACAACTTTGAACATTTTTTTTAAGAAAACACAAATATACTATAGAGAATTAATCAATGAAAGTGACAACTAGTACCTAAAACATCTGAACAATATTAAAAGGCGACTCTGCCTCTAGACTAAAAATGACCAGCAAAGAACCCTGAACACGTTTTCTAATTTGGCATGACTCCATAAACAGTTGCATATCATGAGGGATCATTTCTTTGGTGTGTTAAAACTCAGATAATTGACCATTATTAATTACTTGTCCTACAACACAAACATCCTTTAAACTTAAGAATAAGAAAAGAAGCATACTTGATAATCTTTCGGAAGAGTGATGAGGCCAATATCTGCTAGCAAAGTTCCAAACTGCATCCTCATCTCCCTGACATCAAATACACTAGCAATTAACAGCGAGATAAAAAAAAAACAGATGAAAAAATATGAAGTGGTAGCTGAATTGCGCTCCTAAAAGAGAAAAGGGGAGAAGTTAAAGTTATGAATAAAGGAGAAAAAAATATAAAATAACCTCTTTAGTCACTTAAATGAGATGCAGATAAAAAGAAATAATACCTTATCACAAACATTACAGAGCTGCTCAAAAAAACTGAATTGCAGAATTTCTGCGCAGCTTTAGCTCCTTTCTGCAGGTTTGAAATTATAAAGCAATTAAACCTGTGTTCTGAAAAACAACACACTAAAAAACATATGCAGAAATATGACAGTTTCCATGGATAAATATACAGTGTATATTCTTACAGCTTACAGTTATCCACCACTAGATAAGTAAATCCTTTTCATAATCACGATAAGTGATAGTATTTGATCCAAGCATGTTCTCTACCCTCCCTCCATAACTCCAACAATAAATACCATTTATTGCCAACACAAACTAGTCATTCCTTCTTATAGGGTTGCTTCATGTGCATTCTTAGTTTGTGCACTAGAAAAAGTAAGAAATAACTTGAAAGTAATATAGTATGTGCCTCAACCAAGCTATGAAGGTAAAATGATATGAAAGTTATTGACAGGATGCATAAAAATGAAATTGCAAATGCATACTGACCTCAGTCAAAATCCTCTGCCATCTTTTATAAGCTGTCATCATCAATAAGTGATCAGATTGCCGATCAATATCATTTGTGTTGCAAGGCCCGTCTATCTTATCATTCAACAGTGTCAATTTTGCTCTTTCAACATTTTGCCTCTGAAGATAGGCATAGTAGTTTATTTAAAATGTAATATGAAGTAAAGCTTGGGAAAATTTTATGAAAGCGCAGATAGAAGACCTCATCCTTAGGATATACAAATGGAGACTTGTAACTCAGAAATGCAGCAATAGAGAGAATAGGAGACAAACAACCAAATATTGCACCATACAGCAGCATCTGCAATTATAGAAAAAAATCCATTCGTGGATGGTTCAACATGCCTTATATCACATTTTTCTCAATATCAATGAAGAGAAGAGCAGCATAGAAATGGACATAGCGAGGACCACATTTTCAGTAAATTTGATATATGGTATTATCATTTACGGAGAAGAGTCTTATTTTAGCAGAAACAGTAAACATCTTACAGACAAGAAATAAAAATTACAAGTGACTTCTGTAATTTAATTTAATGTGTTGGTTTTTTTGTATTATATTTATTGAGCTTTTACTTATATTATTACATGTATTATGCTTAATTTAGTTTATTACATATTATGCCATAAATAGTCTTTATATCTTTTAATATTATATACTTTGTTATTATTACCATTCCTTAGTTACTTATATTACACGTTTTGACCATGCATTGTGTACTGATAAAAAATATTATGCTTTAGATGAGGAAAAAAGAAAACAATCGGACTCAAAATTGAGGCCCAACAGATTTCAACCAACAGGAAGGAGTAAAATACCCTAAAACCCTAATACCCAACCATCAGCCAGAAGCTAGCGTCCCCCCGTTCCCATAACGTAGATGGAAGGGAAGGAGCCTTGTCCCATGATGGCGAAGGTTGCAGTCCTGCAGAGTATTATGATAATGTTGCTTTTTATGATAATGTTTGTTTGCTACAGGACAAGCTTTCAGGGAGATTGATTGGACATGCTAGAGTATTATAAGACATCTATTATTTAGACAACTCAAAATCTTTCCCTAAAACTACAACAATTTTACCTCTTCCTCTGATTTAATACAGACCAACCGAGAGAATGTCCTTCTACAACATTGTCGTATTGGTCATCCTTCCTTTAGAGTCATAAAATTATTATTTCCTTCCCTTTTTAATAAATTAGATGTGGAGAGTCTTCATTGTGAAGTGTGTGAACTTGTAAAACATAAGTCTGTACCTTTTCCAGTCAGTAATAAAATGACCACCTCTCCCTTCTATTTAATTCATACTGATGTGTGGGGTCCCTCAAATATCTTGAATGTATTTGGTGCTCGTTGGTTCATTACCTTCATAGATGAATGTACTAAGTGTTACATGGTTCTTCCTTCTAAAACAAAAATCTAAAGTTTGTTGTTCAGTGTTTTTTCTCAATGGTAAAAAATTGCTAAGAAATTAGTTTGCTGTTAGCATTAATAGGATTAGATCCTATAATGCAAAGATTATTTTAATCATGAACTTAATTCCTTTTGTAGTGAGGAGGGTATCATTCATGAATCATCTTGTGTCAAAACATCCCCACAAAATGGGATTGTTGAAAAGAAAAATGGGCACTTGACCAAACATGGGCTCTTCTTTTTCAATATAAGGTTCCTAAATCTTCTTGGGGAAGGCTGTTCTTACTACATGTTATCTAATTAGTAGACTACCTTCTAGTGTTCTAGCATAAAAAAATTCTATGGAGGTTTTGTCTTCTTTCTATCCCACTGTGATTGCATCAAATAAACTCATTCCAAGAATATTTTGGGTGTGTATTATTGTCCATGTCTATAGTGGTGCTAGAGGAAAACTTGATCTTAGAGCCTTAAAATGTGTCTTTGTAAGATACTCATCCACACAAAAGTGATATAAATGCTAGCACCCACCATCCAAAATATCTTCTGTGTTTAGAGATGTCAATTGTTTTGAGCAACAAAGTTACTTTCACCTAGATCATCTTCAAAGGGAGACTATAAGAAAGGAAGATGATTCTCCTCTACCGCTTCTTGATTTTAGACTTGGACTAGTAATAGGGATTGAAAAGGAAATAGATTGAGAAAGATGTTCAACCAACTAAATCCACTCAAGATGGGGATGAAGTAAGATTTGGGAAAAGTCTTGTTTATACAAGGAAGACAAAGGCCATTCTAGAATTTGCCCATGTCCAAGAATCCAATTCAATCCAAGAATCCCTCTCATTATTCAAGTTGGTATCAGAGCTCCCAATCTTGGTAGCAGCCACCGCCATCCTTGAAGATAATGGTTGGAAAGAAAGGTGTGTCCCACACTGGTGATCACAACACCAACATCCTATCCCCTACAAAACCCCATGTATCACTGCCAACGTTAACACATGTAGCCCAAGCACCTGGTTCTAGCAACACCCACTTGCGCCTTGTAATCAATTAGCAGAATGGAGAAATACTCTCAAGCACATTCACAAACATTCTTCTCTTGCTTCTCACACATGCCTTTCTCTCATTTTCTTGGAACCTTTATCATATTAAAATGATGAAAACATACAAAAGCACAATATAGAAGTTGACAAATTCATAAGATATAACAACATTGAAAAACAAATTTTGAATTTAAACATTTGAAGAAGAGAGGAAAGAGAAATTTTGTTGAACACCTTCCCAATTAATACATCCACAGGTAGTTTTGCCAGATGATGCCCAAGAGGTGTCAACTCTTCATCCCCTTCAAGAGCGCCGACCTAAAAAAATGCGGTTTCCATGAAAGCAAATATAAGCAAAGATAAGAAAACATTTCGATCTATCATATTATATAGTGCTACAAATATGACTATACTAAGTATTCCCAAATGCATGACAGTAGGACTAGGCACATGTGCTTTAGGAGAAAGTAAAATACCAACTTGCGAAAAGAAATATGAAGCGCTATATACTAAGGCAATACAGATTACTATACAGTAAGGTTCTTAAATTTATCTAATAAACAAAAAAAGAAACCAGAAACTAGCTAAAAGACGAGGTACATGAAAGCGTCACTACATAGAATGAAAACCCAACTAGGTTGGCACTCCAAACTATATCAATCATTTGCAGCATACCTAAAACGTATAAGGGATGTTAAAAATCTGCCATTTCTCAATGGATAAGAACACTATTAGCACATGCTGAATGCTGAACAAATAAATATGATATTCTGCCTTTAATGAGATTGCAACCATGAAGCCTGTTTTGCTTTAAAATAACATGTATAATTTATCAGTGGGTTATCAATATCACCCTACAATTTCTATAAGTTGAAGGAAATTGTGAAAATAAAGTAATACAGAGGTATAGAATTAATCCCTTGTGTATAATGAACAGATAGAGTTATGTATTTATAGATAAGAAACATACAAAATGTATGGGCTAAGCTCGCTACATAACTCTCTCAAGCTAGTGCATATAAATTGTATATACCAAACTTATTACAAATATAACTAATTTTAGGTTTCAGTAAATATTTAATGAAAATATCTGCTAATTAATCATTTGGATTATCAAACTTAGTCTTGATGTCTCCAAATACAATCTTTTCTTGAATAAAATGACAATTAATCTCAATATGTTTAGTCCTTTCATGAAAGACAGGATTTGAGATAATATGAACAATTTATTGCCACATTGTCACACATAAGTGTCATTTGAGTGACCTCTCCAAATTACAATTATTTAAGTAATTGTTTAAGCCAAATAAGTTCACAAGTAGTTGCTTTATATTATGCTTTTGCACTAGATCTCGCCACAAAATTTTTTTTCTTATTCTTCCAAGAGATCAAGTTATCCTTTAATGTACTTGAATATATAAATGATTGCATTCCAATGATCTAGGGTCATCTGGTAGACGATGGGAAGTCTGTCACGATCGTACACCTAAAGGGTTGGTGGAGCCAAGGGATCTTTAGGTGTATTAGATATAATAGGAAGATCACAAACAACTATATTGACTTGATTAGATGGAAACACAGGAAGAGAAGGAATAAGCTTAATGTAAAGGGAAGACTCAGTGAATGTGACATCTGCTAAAATGAAATAATGGTTAAGAGAAGGAGATAAACATTTATATCCTTTTTGGTATATAGTGAATCCTAGAAGGACACATTTGTGTGACCTAGCAAATAATTTATCAAGACCAAGACTAAAGTTATGAACAAAGCATGTGTATCCAAAAACTTAAGAGGGAAGGCATAAAGAGGTTCATCCGGAAACAAAATAGAATGTTGAATTTTTGTTGCCTAAAACTGAAGAGAGCATGCAATAAATGAGATAACACACAATAAGAATAACACCACCCCCAAAATGTTTTGGAACCTCACCATGGATTAAAATTGTGAGGTGTTTGAACAAGATGTCTATTCTTGTGCTCAAGTACCCCATTTTGATGAGGTATACAAGCACATGACACCAAAAAGGTATATCAGTGGTTAACTTACCTGGCACACGCAAAAAGGGTAGAACAAGTGGAAGTAGAATTAGACACAATTGGGGATCTCAAAATCTAATCATGAACATGTGATCCGAAAGTCCATGTAAAGCCAATAACATGAAGAAATTTGACCTTTGCACGAGTTCTTGAGAAGTAGTAGAGATAGGAGACAATAACTAATTGAAGTTGTGAAGACGTCTAGGGACAACAGTATTGAGAAGGTTTTGACAAACACCATAAAGACGTTGAGTATCATTAGTGTATACTAATTTGGCCTGTTCCTAAACTTTTGAACATTCCTCATAAGCAGGAAAGATGTTTCAAAGATGAGTGAATAGTATATTTGAAAACAATGCATAATTGAGTCTCAATCTTCAATAATCGGAAACATCATTTTTAGCAATAGTGGCCACACTTTAGGTAAGATGATTAACATAACCCTAACTTTTAAGCCATAATTTAATGTTTGATGCCCAATTATTGTAATTAGTTTCCTCCAATTTACCAATCGATATATGTACATTGGCATAATTAGTATAGATGGACGGATCAGACGTAGTAGCAGCAAAAGAGGCATAGATGAAGAGAAGAGAGAAAACACTAAAGAAAGAAAATGAACTTTGATCAGGATGACAAAGGTAGATCCAAAATGAGGATAACAGGCAATCTCAATGCTAGTAATCACTGCAGAAGAAGGATTCAGATGCATTGCCTTGCGCGGTGGAAAACAGTGAGAATGACATAGCGTGGAAAGGTGTGTTAGAGTTTTAATCACTTGCGATCTTTCTGCCTAGTGGTCGCTTGCCCGGGACAATCAAAACGTTGCTAGTATAAACAATGACGGTGGAGGCAACGACAACAGAAAAAATAAACCGATGAACAAAGGGTTCTCCATGTAGTCAAGGATTTTACCCTAGCTCTAGATACCGTGTAAAAATAAAGTAAAAAAGAAGTAGAATGAATACATAAGGTTATGTATATATAGATAAGAAACATACAAGAAGTATGGGCTAAGCCCATTATACCTAGTAGAAATCAAATTTATTTTGCACATATAATGAAATCAATGACATGGTAAGAAAAGGCCATAAATTACCTCATATAACAAAGATATTGCTGAATCCATTGCTTCAACCTTTGGAGGTTCCAGGGCCTAATAATGGAAATATATTGAAGAAAACTGCCCAAAAAGTATGATCAAGCATCATATTTTGTCTTAGAATAAAACAATTTACCTCCAATAGAAATGGCTTGATATATCCAAAAGACAACAACTTAATCTGCAAGCATAATTCAACTAATGGCATCCGAAGCATCTCTGGAACCTTGCAAAGCAAAATATAATAAAAACATAGGACATTAAGATATATATATATATATATATATATATATATATATATATATATTATAAATATATTATTAATATATATATATATTGTAAAAATATTATTAACATCTCGATAGTTATTAGGATAAAAAATATTCTCAATATCTCCATAGTAATTAGCAAAAGATATCTTCAGAATCTTCCTATTCATTTTAGCATAATTTTGTTCCCATCTTTTAAAGGTTTTGATTATTACAAAAAAGGATGATGAGAATGTAATTAGTTTGATTGTTTTCAATAAAATAATACTTTATTTTCTCACATAGAAAATCAGCGAACCTATCAGTGAATCAGAAGTCTTCTGCATGAAGAAACCTAATCCGATGAGCGTTTTATGAGTCACTAAGCAGATGCACTCAAACGGCAACGACTTTTCTTGCTATAAATAGAAGTAAGACACAAACCAAAAGGGGGAGACTGGGAGAACTTGGACTATTTTTTGTGGAACTTGTAAGGTTGAAACATGCATTTTTATGTATAAGCAAGAGGTTTCAGATTAGTCCACAAGTGCAGTGTAGTCCCAACATTTAACATCATTACATTTTACAGCTTTGATACCAACTCCGCAAATTTGTTATTAAATTTCAGTACAACTGTTATGTATATATCTTGCAAGTTTTAGTTAAGGAAATTGTTAAATCACTACTATTTACTAATCCTTGAGGTTACGACAACCCCTTTTTAGTTGTGCTACAATTGACTTGATACACTTGTTAAGAGAAGTCATCAAATGGTAAAACAAAAGATAAATAACATTCTCATCCTTAAAAAGTGGAATAAAAATGAAAACACCATGGCACTTTTGTAAAGATAAAGGGAAAAAAATCAATTGAAAACTAAAACAAAAAACATACCAAATAAATCCTTAGGGTGCATTCGGCTTTTTATTGTTTCGTATATAGATATAATTTAAATAATAATTACAAAATAAAAGATACCTTTGTTTTGTTTTATTTAATATATATATATATATATATATATATATATATATATATGTATATATATATATATATATATGTTCAGAAAGGTAAATACTTTCATCACAAAAGACAAACTAAATGAACCTTTGGGTATGCTTTGAAATTTTAAGCATTTCATATAAAATTATTTACCTGATATGGACGCATGAGCTTTTCAAATCTATGACGAGTGTACAAGCAAAAGCAAATTCCAGGTTTTACACGTCCTGCTCTACCGCAACGCTGCATTGCATTTGCTTTTGAAATCCAATCTTCTACCATGCTAGACAATTTCTAGTATCAACCATAAACACAATCAAACTATATCTATAAACAAATTTATTATACACAATAGCCTCATATCGAATATAAGAAAGAAACCATACCTTTTGAGGATTGTAGCGATTCTCTTTATGCTTTCCACAATCAATTACATATACAACATCGTCTATTGTTATGCTGGTCTCTGCTATATTTGTTGCTATAACAATCTATGAGAAGAACGAAACATAATTTTGAAATATTAGAATTGTTAGAAGGGTGAAACACTGTGCACATTAAGCATAAAATTGTGTTAGAATACACCACGAATGCATGATAATATAGGCTTATTGCTTTCATTACACATGACTTGAGAATCTTGGAAGTATTGAAAACCCAAATGAGCAAATCGGGAAGGAAGAACAGAGAACCCACTAATAGTTGGGGGGATCATAATTTTTCTCACTACATCGATGAATCAAATATCAAATCTGAATGCATTTTGTGTGGGCTTGAGCTTTATTACCAAATTAATTGCCCAACTTCTCTAGTTTGGCTTTCCTGGTCAAGTTTATAATGACCTAATGTAAAAGATATTTGAAGAAAGTATTATCAAGAGGAACTTATCAATTGAACCATCATTTGGTAAGGACATCAAAGAATGTTGAAGCATAAAGCAGTTCCAGAAGATGATAGAAAATCAATGTTTAGTGCTGCTTTTCAACTCCCGAAAATTTTGATTAAAAACTCAAAATGCAAAGAAGATGAAGGGGGATTAGGATGGGTTATTCAGATGACGGAAGAAAAGACAAGCAAGTAGAGTTATACTTCAAAAACTATTTTCAAGCAAAAGGGATTGAGCAACCAAAGTCCTATGAATGACGTTTTCAAGAAAAGTGAGAGCAATGATACATGTCAAGAAATTTTTCAACAATGCTCTGTCCACTAATGTAGCAAAGAGAGTTAAGCCACCATCACACCATGAAATTAGGATAAAAAATTTAAAAGACCAATGAGAATTTTGAAAGCACTCAAACACTTTTTAAAGAAAATTGGATGATCTCCTTGGATAGCTTCTTGACTATATTATCTTTTACTATATGCATGAATCTATAAATATATTTAGTATACGCATAAGTTGTGCAGTGTTACTAAATCCACTATCCACTCCTCACTCAAATCTATTTTCTATCCCCATGAGACGTGTGCATCAATTTGGAGCGAGACAAGTGCCCTTTACCCTAATGACACAGTACTTGTTTGACATCTGTCAAGAACTCTAGACTTCTTGCTCCATGATGATTTGAGGTTCCTATGTCTGCTTATCTTGGGTGGATTCATGTTGTCTTATGTGATTTTAATGACACCTTCCATCACCTGCAAATGTAAAAAAGGAACTCGAGAACTACAATACACATTTTTGTAACCCTAGCCTTGCATGGCTTGCCACAAGAGTACTCTGCTACTCGTGATCAAATAATGGGATCACAAGTAAACCCCACTACGACTTCAGCGTCTTTTGCGTTTCTTCGTACTCCTCAAAAGATAAGCATGAAGAAACATGTTTCATTTGTAGGAGAAAACATTGCATTTGCACAATGTTATAAAAAATTGGTTATGGCGATTCCATGACGCAATTGATGACTTATTTTTAGCTAGCTGCCACAACATGCTAGTGGCGATGAGGGTTTCTCATGGCAGCCCAGAGGGGCTACTTTTTACATCAACAGATGCCAACATTGAATGGAAATGGCCCCCCCTTCGAAAAACAAACCTATGCAATGCATGACCATTGGTAAAAGAAGTTGTGCGACAACAAGACCATCAAAAAACGAAGCTATGCAGCAGTACAACGAAATAGGTTGTGATGAAAACCCTTTTGTACAACAACTCCTCTTTTGGGTTTTAAGTAATTGGGCCTTACCTAGCCTAATTCAAATTAGTGTGCAGCACATTATTTCATTTAACCTAATAGCAGCCTCAACTTCTCCTTCTTCCTTGTTCACTCGCCGATGCCGATGTTCACCGTCACAATCGTTGTTGACAATTATAATTTTGTTTCTGTATTTTTTTAAAGATTATCTATATGTATATATTGTATTTGTTTTGACCACAATGCTTCTGCAATAACCCATTATGGTTTCCGTTATAATTTCATAAAGGATTTCCATAATCCTCGATATTTTCCATAATCCTTGATATTTTCTATTATCGCATAACGATAACATTGCATTTGCATTATAGAATAATAATTATGGATGCTTTAAAACAAGGAATTCTAAAACTTGGCCAAAATGTGAAAATTACATTACAAGTGTTGGGAGGTACATGGGAAACCCGTCGTTCACTAAATATTGCTCAAACATCTAGCATTGAGTCAATAGTTGCTTTTGCATAACCAGTTGATCAAGCTTGTGTGACTCTGACAGCATATGAAGACATTATCAAATGTTGTAAGACTCACTAATCTACTAGTAACACTACCTTGGTGACACACTAGTAATTCATATGCTTGTTTCTCTTGGTCTCTTTCCATTAGTCCTTAGGTCATTGAGTGTGGTGCAACAATCATATGTCTTGTAATTGTTCTCTTTTCTCTTCCTTTACTACCATTGCCAAAGGTTTAGAAACACAAGCTCGAGGCAATGACACCACCTAACTCATTCCATCTCTTACAGACTATAAGGACAAAAAATATTTTCAATATCTCCATAGTAATTAGGGAAAAAAAGATATTCAAAATCTTCCTATTTATTTAAGCATATTTTTATTTTCTTTTCTAAAGATTTTGGTTATTACAAATAGAGATAATGAGAATGTATTGGTCTGATTCATATCAATAAAATGATTTTTTATTTTCCTACGTGGTTCAGGTTGGAATTAGAGCTCTCGATCTTGGGACCTTGTTTCTGCTCCCTAGTTAATTGCCATTTGTTTGCCATTGTAGTTGAGGTTAGTGGTGGGCCCAAAAAGGTGTGCCCTACCCGCCGTCGCCACAACAAGGGTCGTCGAGAACTCTTAAGCACCACATGGGTGGTATCTCATTTTACTCTAATTTGAATATGTTGCCAAAGAATTTTTTTTATTGCGAATCAAACCGATGGTTGAGTCCTTATTATCTCCTTGTTTTGTGTTGTTCAGTGTCTAGTATGAAAGCTTTTAAAGAGGAACTTGAACATTTGAAAACAATGATTGAATCAATCACTTAGTCCTCTTGATCATATACACTATTTTATAAATGAACATTAGAAAATAAGAGCCTGTGAAAATTCTAGCATACAACAAATCAACATATGCTTGGCTAAACATCCTATTTATTATGGAATGAACAAGCATATTGAGACAAGATTTCACTTTGTAAAGGATCCAATGAACAAAAGGAATTTGGAGTTGGTATTTTAACAATGTCTCTTAAGATTGACAAATCCAAGCTATTTAGATAGATAATATGAGAGTATAGATTATTACTAATCTAAATTGAGGGGGAGTGTTGTAGATCATTTAGTATTGTATCTTAGTTAGTAATGTAAATTTCAAATTATTAGGATAAAATATTCTCCAAAATCTCCATTGAGATTAAGGAAAATATGTTTAGAATCTTTCTATTCATTTTTGCATATTTTTATTTCCTTGTTTTAAAGGATTTGATTATTACAAATAGAGATGATGAGAATGTAATTGGTGTAATTGTTATCAATAAATTAATTCTTTATTTCTTTACATAGTTTAAGACAATATCAAAGTCTATCCTAATGAAGTTTGTTGAGTCTATTGTATCACCCACTATTGGGTCATTTACAAGTATTTAGTCACATGCTCGAGGGCCAAATTGTAGTATATAATTAGGTGTAAACTTTATCTTACAAGCCGATTTAGTAAGGTTGAATTAGGCTTAAAGTGGACTTTCCAAGAATTAGGTAGTTAGTGTGCTAAAAATGAAATGTGTAATAGTACTATAAATAGTAATAATGTATTGCGTTATAGTACAATAAATAATAATAATGTATTGTGCTATAGTACAATAAATAGTAATAACGTATCTTGATACATATGTACGCTAATATAAAATTTTTAGATTCATTACCCATATCACTTGTTTTCTTTCCCTTGTATATGTTTTTATGTGTGGTTAGTGCGTGTTCTAACACTAATAGTGTTGGGTGTGAAGAGCTGCGTTGGAAAAATTTAAATTTCACATCAACTAGAAATAGAGTCCGTAAAAAGTATAATTATGGCGGGACAACCTTCCCTTTACAAAATAATTTTGTGGAATTAAGTTAGACCCCAAACTTAAATTCTAAGACTTACCACCAACAAAAGAAATAGAATTCCAATAAATTTTAACCAGTTAGAATAATTGATTGTGATTGTCGACAGGTAATCTGTTTAGTCTTTTGTAGCAGGGTATTGATCATGATTAATACCCCTAATGCTTTCACCCAACAGCTCATGACAGGATGGAAGAATGTCAGACTTTAGGTCCTAGTCCCATGGTCTCAACAGTTGTTTTTGGATAGGTGAGGAAAAATAATCATTGTATCAATCTATCAAAGCCATCATAAGTTCTACTTTTATGTACCGTATGCTAGTTATAAGACACAAAAAACCCTACACTAGGTGAAGTTGGTTACATAGATCACATGACACCACTTGACTCAGTTAAAGACCAAATCCTCAGAGATCATTTAACATTGTGCTCAAGCCATACTGCATGTTACTTCCAGGTATTAGCATTAACATAAAACCTGTCATGAGTGATCCATGTTTGCTATATAAAAGTGTTTTGTGTTCACAGCTGAAGATCTAACAGAACACTCTTCCTTACCAAAACTTGGGTGGGACTGACTGATATCATCGCACCAGCTGTCATGATTTACAATGATAATTGTAAGAAAAAAGTTATATTACGTCAAACTTATGAGAAACATAGCAGAGAGAGAAACAGAGAGATGTCTTGTTTATTGAAATGATAGGAACAACTATAAAGAGAACTGAATTACAGAGGACCTATTTATAGACTGCTGACTCAGCAGTCATTTACAAACTAAATGAACAGTTACACTCAGTGAAATATAACTAACACATCTAACAATACAAATATAGGATAATAAACATATTACCAATAAAACTCACCTTACGTATATTTCCTGGAGGGCGTAAAAAGACCCTTTTCTGTTCACTTGACGCAACTGTTGAATGCAAAGGAATAATCCATTCAGAAGATGGCCCACCAAATTGGCTACAAGCCACCAACTTATCATGTAAATAGTTTATTTCAGACATTCCCTGGAATGACAAGTTATAAGGAAAAATATAACTATTTTGCACTAAAAAATACAGGTAAACATATCAGCTCAAGGGATAACCAAGTAGTCTTACAGGTAGGAATACAAGGATGGCACCCTCACTACAGGTTTCATCAATGAAACATATTAGATCTTCAACGAGTTCATAATCAATGACATCTTCATTCAATCTTTTCTGAATGAAAAAAAAAATATTGAATTGTCAAATTAGAGTGCCAATTAAAAATGCTATACAGATTCACAGCTTGAAAGGGATTTACCATATTTTGTTGAGTTTGTTCGCTGTATAATTGATAACAACTTGGAACAAAGTATGGATTAATTTGTCCTTCAGAGAGCAGAGACTCATCACCCCAAGCAGATAAGACTAGATTCTTCTTACCCCTGCTTTTTGTCACAACATTTCTCTGCAAAATCTAGATTGCAATGCTTCATGAATTAGAGGAAGGAAAATCCGTAATAAAAAATAATTAGGAAGGTGCACGCTGCAAATAATAAAAAAGTATAAAGAATAAATAATAAAGGGATTAAATCATTCACAGACCTCTAATAGTAACTAAAGCTGATTATAGATTACCTGCCCTTGGGGAAATGTCCCATGTGTTAAAGAAGCTGCAGAATCTGAAGTAAGTCGATACTCAATCTTATCATATATATCCTCAAGAAAGTATGTTGTCACTGGATGAGTTCTGCCTTCAGCAGTAACTACAGGGCAATTGCTGAAGTATCTTGAAAATAAACTTGAATCAACAGTTGCAGACCTGATCATTATATTTGCATGTATAACAGATGAAGTTAGGCTCAAAGGAAAATAATATAAGCAAGTTTAACCCCTATTTCTTGTAACAATATAAAACACAGATTTGCATACATTAGAATGATCTTCAGTTTTCTAGACCCTTTAGTGGACTGCTTCTCAATTAGATTCTTTAGGACAATTAGAAGAAAATCACCCTGTAAAAATGAAAAGGAAAATACATGACATTAATATGTTTAAAAATATAAGATTAGAAACATAGATTAAAGCAGAAAAAAGAGGAGGAATAGTACTTCAAACACCACAAAATAATATAAAATCATTAGCTTAAAGAAGCTCTCCAATTTCATAATAGAAGAGAAAGTTGAAAATTCCATAATTTACTTTATTTTCTTCTTTAATGACTTTACTTCGGATAGAGTTCTTGGAGAGATGATAACTAATCTTCTTCGTGGTTAGGAGACTCACAATAAGGAGATGGCAATGGATGAAGCATAGTACTGGTAAATTTTGCTGGATTGAAATGAATAATGTGGTGCATTAAGTTTGGAGAAAAACAAATTGTTGAAATCGAAGAGTGTGCGGTTAATTTACAGAAAATTATGTAAAAACTGAAGTTGTGGTAGTTTTGTAGATGTATAGTTTCTCTAAGCAGTTGAAGGATAACATATAATATTTGTAATACTCATTTCTATTGAACAGTAAAACAGGCACACCAAATGGAGATATCCCCATTATATATGGGTATAGATATTAGCTTTGCAAATACATATTCCCACTATACGCAGATTTTGTGCATATCCTTGACAAGAGCAATGTTCTACTTTTGATAAAATAAAAAAAAAGGGTAGGTGGATCTGTGTATTGTCTACATTTCAAGCCTAAAGGGATCTAGCATAAGAGGCCATGTTGGAAATATAACATATAATTATTCATGTTGCTTACTATTTTGGAATAGTTGATTCACGACACATGGTGACCAAAGTCATCTTAGAGAGAACTTCACACATCCAATCAGCCAAGGTATAAATAATGTAAATTATATTAAATGCAAACTTTACAAAAAGCTTGTCTATAGCATATTAATTGATTCAACTTACCAACAAAGACCTCTCATGAACTTCATCAACTATAATATGAGTAATGCCTGACAAGCTTTGATCCCCCTGGAATATCAACAAGGTAAACAATAACTTGAAATTTAATTAAATAAAACTTAAAATGATTTAAATAAAGTATAATTATATTTATGGGAAAATTCCTCTGATCCTTAACGTAAGACCCTTCTAACAGAATCACATAAACCAATAAAAGTAATAAATTCAACTTATTTTGTTCATTTTTTAAAGAAATGTTACCAATGATCAAATTTACTCTCATTACTAATGACTTTCAAAATTCCCTTTACATTATTCTTTAACAAAAAACACACTTATTCATAATCTTTAAGAGGCAGGGAAAGAAATATAATGTTTTATTGAAATAACTTATAAAAAGGACCAACAATTTCTTCTTCTAAAATGTGTCTTATATTAAGACCAGATAGAGAGAGAGTAATAACTAAATGTGAATCGTAGGAAAATAATATGGACAGCCTAGTCAAAACCAGGATGTCTCGTGACGAAACAATGTCAAGAAAATAAATAGTGAACGATCTCTTTTAAGGGCTTCAAGGATAATGTTACACAGTTAAGATCTTATAAAATTTAAAGTAACTTTTCTCCAATAAAAGACGAAGAATATCAAAAGACCATGGTATGGCAAAATTAATACAAAAGAAAAAGCAATAATAAAACTATTCAGACATTCAGCATGTTATGGACAACATATTTCAGAACCTACACCAATCTCTCCTCACACTTTCCACCTGATAGTAAACAATTCAGTCTCAATGCTTATCCTATATATTAATTTCTCAGTTACCACCAGTTATCACCAGCCCACCATAACCTTGTTTCTATTTTATAATCAGTTACCATTGCTAAGAATATTCAAGAAGCACTATCCCATCCTGGGTGGAGACAGAAATGATTGCCAAGATGGTAGCTTTAGAATTTAGGGTCCTGATACTTTAACACTATATACAGTAAAATACAATCATTTAACACTAAAATAAAAATTATTATTTTATTTTTATATAATATTTTATTAGAAAAAGTGGGTGTCAAATGGAAGCAATTAATGGACAGTAGTGTCAAAATAAAATTTTCCTAGAATTTAATACATGGATTGTTGTTCCACCTGCTCTAGAAAAGTCTACAATTGGTTGCTGCTACATGTTTCCTATTAGGGAACTTTTGATACAAGAAGATTTCTCAGTTTACAATTAATCTAAAGTTAGGAATGTATATTTCTCATGTTTTGTGTAGTATTTAGAAAATAATATTCTCAAGAAACCTATTTTCCAAGAAATGATTTTTACCTAGGATTCCCACAAAATTGTTCTCATGAGAGATGTGTGAATCTAACATTACCGATTAAAAAAAAAGTTGTATTATCTTAAAAATATCACGTTACCCTTATTATATCATTTAATGTGATAATATTTAAAGTTTAGATGAAAATTCTATTAAAACTAAACATGCAAATCTTTTATTCCCAAGAAACATCAATATTCCAAGATATATATGACTAACCAAACAAATTTAAGTCAGTCCTAGAAATCATGATTGTGAAAGAAGATACTGAAATTCATGGCTTGGTTTATGGTCGTACTTTCTCTCCTATTTCCAAGATGGCTCTATTTATTTGTTTGATCACTGACATGAGTTACAAATAAAGTCGGTTACACAGGATTAAATAATGTCATCATGTTTTGACAAAAAAAATAACAAAAATAAAAAATGAAAACAATCAGAAAAAGAAAAAAAAACATATCATTTGATATTAGCCATTCTCATTTCGATGCATTGATGCATGTATCAAGTTGAAGACAACAAGAGGTATAAACCTGTTATACTATTTAACAAAAATAACCTACCATCAATTTTCTTAGAAGGATGCCTGTTGTACAAAACAAAAGCCTTGTTTTCTCATTCCTAACAAGAAAATAAACAGTCAATAACTTAATACTTCCAATTAAGAAACAGAACAGAAAGAAAAACATTATTTTGGCCCCATAGGGCATCGGATATGTGAAGGGTGAGAAAAGAAAAAAGCACCAGCACTGAATTTCATAACACTTTCTTTCCATCTGAGTAACAATTTTCCACACTAAAGGTCCAATGTACTGGACAGTGGATGCTGGTTTGCATTGATAAATATCCTGAACTAGTATAAAAATATTAATAATTCAAAGTCAAAATTCAAAATGAATGAAGAAAACAAAGCAAGCAATTGAGGATAACAATGCCACTAGTTTATGATCTCAACTCATGGTCCTTTTGGATGAGCCTCTTCGAGTTATTATCCATTCCACTTGTGCAAGAAATAACATCTAGAACATGTTCTTTTGATCACAGGCACTTAAACTAGCCCCAGCATCAAAACAGATAACGTGGAAAGATTTTTTACATAACAACATCAGTGCAGAAAAAGAAAAACCCAACCTAGTCCAACCACATCTTCAATCACCTGAACTACATCCAAGTAGTCAGAAAGAATCCTTAAATATTCCTGATTTACCCATTGCCTTGAGAAAAAGAGAAAACATCCTAGTGCCAAGTATACTAAATCTCAATGTGTTACCGGGCAATATTCTATGCAGCACTAAAGTTTCATTACATCTATTTATGTCAGTAAAAGAAGCCTTAAAGGATAAGAATTGGACTGAAGATAAGAATAAAGAGATGAATACACTGAAAAAGAATGAGACATAGAAATATCAGATGTAAAAAGTAAATAGATCGCAAACGGACATGCGGAGCAAAATATTGATCAATGGTACAGTTGACCAATATAAGCAAAGATTGTTAGCAAAAAGGGTACACCCAACCAAAAATAAGGAGCCAATTGCATTGGCAACAAAATCAATACAGTAAGGATCATCCTCTCAGACGTACATTTGGTTGACAAATGGGTCAATTTTATGCTAAAAATGCCTTCTTTAATGGAAAACTAGAGGAAGAAGTGTTAGGAAGCAAAAATTAAAAAAAGAGTAAGTACTCAATTTGGTCCCTTGGGTGTAGGTTGATAGGTTCCTCAATAATATTTTCATGCAAATGGGTCCTTAAAAGTTTTTCCGTAATGCATATGTTACTAGTACAAATAAATATAGTCCGGTTGTACAGTTGTAAGTTTTTACAGCTTTCAGCTATTGTTACCAATAGCTCTTGATGTAAGCAGTGCCTATATACACCAAGTCTGTACTCCTCTTATTAAGTGTGATTAAATAATAAAAGTTCAGTTTTTTTATTCCTGTTTTTCTCTAAGATGGTATCTAGTCCTACATTCTCTAACATCTTAAACTCACTATCCTCTAAGTGTATTTCTGTTCCAAATACAGCACTCTCATCAACCTCTGAATCTCTCTCTGTTTCTAATACTGCACCAATAGTGAACATTCACCCTATGCAGACTAGATCTAAATCTGGAATTTTTCAACCCAGAATTCATCCCTCATTGTTTCTTTCTCATTGTAAACCTACAAGTGTCAGGCAAGCACTAAAGCTCGTACTTGGTTGGCTGCAATGCAGCAAGAATATGATACTCTTATGCAGCAAAATACATGGGATCTAGTGTTTCTACCACCTAAAAGACAGGCCGTTGCTGTAAGTACGTTTTTCGAGTCAAGGAAAATACTAATCGCTCTATAAATAAATAAGGGGTTTCGCCAAGTACATGGTTAGAGAAGCCTATTATAGTCAAAATTATTCTTACCCTTGCTATCTCCGATGGACGGAAATTGTTTCAGCTTGACATCAATAATGCCTTTTTGCAAGGCTTTTTAAAGAAACAGTTTATATGACCCAACCTCCTAGTTTTGAAGTGAGTAACAAATCTCTTTGTAAATTAAACAAATCTCTTTATGAAAATGACTATGGTTTGACAGAATACAAACTTTTGGATTTGTTAACCGTACACGTAATTCCTCCCTTTTTGTTTACAGAAAGGGTCTTAGGTTGTATACTTTCTGGTTTATGTTCATAAAATCATAATTACTGGTAGTTCTGATACTCTGATTCAAGATATCACAAACAAACTTCATGCAACTTTTTCTCTGAAACAACTTCGACATCTTGATTAGTTTCTTGGTCTTGAAATTAAATACTTATATTCGATATTTATTTCACAAAACACATGGCAGAAGCTCACTCCAATTCTTCTACTATGGTTTTTAATTGCAAATTATCCAAGTTTGGGATTACATTATATTGCAGGTGGTAGGTGCTTTGGAATATGTCACTATTACAAGGACAGAAATCAGCTTTGTTGTTGTCTTAGAATGCTGTTATTTATTTATTTTCTGTTTTTTTTTAATAGTTCAAAATAGTGCTCCTTCACTTTAGGTGTTAATTATTTTAGACTTCTTTGCAGGTTTTTAGGATTCAGTCCCAGTTTTCAGTTACTCAATTTTCATTTTATCAGTTTTGAATTATATCAATAAAATAAGCAGTTTTTCAGGTTCAGTTATATTCTCGATAAACACCAACAATTGGTATAAGAGCATTCTTCTTGAGGGATTTGTGAGATCATTAGAGTGCATCAATGTAAGGTGAGTCCATTTTTCAGCAATGGCAGCAGCAGTCTTTAATGGAGACAACTATCAGATGTGGGCAATCCGTATGGAGACCTACCTAAAAGCATTGGATCTATGGGAAGTTGTAGAAGAGGACTATAAAATTCTGCCACTTCCAGCAAACCCCACCGTGGCACAAGTGAAATCACAGAAGAATTAAGAAGAAGAAGAAGACGAAGAAACCAAAGGCAAAAGCATGCCTATTTGCAGCAGTATCTCCCTCGATATTCATACAAATAATGTCTTTGAAATCAACAAAGGCAATTTGGGATTACCTCAAGACAGAGTATGAAGATGATGAGAGGATTCGTGGAATAAAAGTGCTGAATTTAATCAGGGATCTTGAATTGCAGAGAATGAAGGAGTCAAAATCAGTAAAAGAGTACTTTGACATACTTCTAAGCATTGCCAGCAGAGTGAGATTGTTTGGATCTGAGTTAAAGGATTCAAGGATTGTAGGAAAGCTAATCGTAACGGTTCTAGAAAGGTTTAAAGCCACCATAACAACCCTAGAGAACACAAAGGGCCTATCAAAGATTTCTCTTGCAGAGCTCCTAAATGCTTTACAAGAACAAGAGCAAACGAAAGAAAGCCACGAGACAAGATGAAGCAGTAGAAGGAGATTTACCGTCCACGCATCAAGACAACAATAGGTATAAAAAGAAGAATTCAAAGAACTTGAAGAATCAGCCAACCAATGAAAAGAATTCATTTAGTAATCACAAAAAGGGCAAAGGAGGAGGCTTAAAGAAAACTTATCCACCCTGCAAACACTGTGGACAGAAAGGTCATTCAGCATTAAAATGTTGGGGAAGAACTGATGCCAAATGTTCCAAATGCAACCAACTTGGACATGAAGGAACTATATGCAAAAATAAAAATCAAGAGGAAGAGGCAAATGCTCAAGTAACTGATCAAGAAGAGGAAGATCAATTGTTCGTGGCAACTTGTTTCTCAAGCAAAGAATCAAGTGAAAGATGGTTGGTTGATAGTGGTTACACCAATCACATCACACGTGACAAGGAACTCTTCAAAGAATTGAGAACTACTGAGTTTAAAAGGGTGAGAGTTGGAAATGACAAACACCTAGAAGTGAAATGAAAAGGAACAGTAGCTATCACAAGCAATAAAGGTACAAAAATCATTCCAAATGTTCTTTTTCTACCGAAGATTGATCAAAATGTGGTGGTCAATTGTTGGAAAAAGCTATAGTGTTGTTTGAAAATAAACAGTGCTTAACCAAAGATGCTAATAATAGCAAGATACAACAAATATAATGAATTAAAATATAGTAGGAATAATATCTAATACTCCCTAAAATATATTTTGACAAATGTTTGATGTAGACCATTTTAAGAGTCTCACTATCACTAACTAAAGGACTGAGATAGATGACAGAAAAAATTACAAGGACTTATTTACATGAAAAAGTTATACAGGTTCTACAATCGGTGCCTTAATCTCTAAGGAAGCAAATTGAATGTTTATTCAATTAAAAACGAAAGAAAATAAATGTTTTTATTCAATAGCAAAAAAATAGGAGTAAAGAGTAAATACCCAAATTGGTCCTTCAAAGATGAGTGTTTTGGCAGATAGATAGATCACTGATTAAAATTTTCATGTAAATGGGTCCTTGAAAAATTCATTTGCTAGCATATAAGTCCTTTCAAATCAAATATACAGAAATATTTGTTCGTGCATCAAATATAGAGAAAAGATTGTGTTTGTGAATCAAATTCAAATACCCCTAAAGGACTTATATATAATCAAATAACACAACCTTGTGCTTCAATAACTGGTTCGACTTGATGATGTTGTAAATAGTACAATATTAAGATAAAAATATTCTCAACATCTCAATAGTTATTAGGAAAAAAATATTTTTATTTGAGCATATTTTTGTTCCTTATTATAAAGGATCTGATTACTACAAATAGAGATCATGAGAACGTAAATATTCTAATGGTTATGAATAAAATAATTCATGATTTCCTTATATAGCTTGGTATTAGAGCTCCCGATCTCAGGAGCCGGGCAGGCCAAAAAATTGTGCCCCCCTCTCTAGCAATCACAACACCGACAATTGCACTGACAACAAACTTGCTACACACCATTATGTACCAATACCACCACTAGTATCAACATGTGTACACCACACGTCTTGCACGGTAAAACCCAGGCATTGCCACAACAAACATGGACACCAGGAGCCCCTGAACCCATTCTAAGGAGTAGTGACGTCTTATTTGGCTTTAATTTGAGCATATCTGGTTATCTTTTGGTTCTTTTGCCAAACAAGTCCTCTTTCCACATCTATTTTGTGTTTTTTTTGTCATTGTTGGCCATGAAAGCTTACAAAGAGGAACTCAATCATTAGAACAATGATTGAATCAATGACTAAGGCCTTTGGATTATTAGGATAAAAATATTCTCAATATCACCATAGTGATTAGGAAAAATATCTTTCGAATCTATTACAAATAGAGATAATGAGAATGTAATTTGTGTGATTGTTATCAATAAAATATATTTTTTTATTTGTTAAATAGTTCAAGTAGGTTCTGACCAAGAATTCATTATGGAATTCTTTTATTTCTAATGACGAACTAGCAAACATCTTCACAGAGTCTCTAAGGAGCCTAGAATTCAATTTATTTGATCCAAGCTCAGAGAATTTGATTTACATACTACAACTTGAGGAGTGTTGGAAGTTCTAGGAACTATAGAAATTTTATTTAGATTCATGTCCCTAATGAATGTGCCATTACTAATTCCCCTGTTAGTGTAAATTGTACATATTCATACAAATATATAGAGAGAAGATTTGTCAAATGCTTTGCACTCGTGCATGTCGCATCAAAACTGAAGTCTCTAAATGACAAATGAGTACCTGGCACTGTGAAGACGAACTTGATAACCTATCAAAGAACCATCTGAACCTGGTGAAGGTTCACATCGTTCATCAGCAACCCTTTCAGCCACAGAAATAGCCTAAAACATGAGGCATAAAACAAAAACCAAAGGTAATAAGAATGTAGAAAATCATACATTATATTTGGGAGTATTCACTAATTTTCTAGAGTATCCAACCAATCCAAGATTGTTTTAAGCTTAGTTTCAATTTGACTGCTTCATAAAGTGCAATTGTACAGTCAGTAAAAAAATTCAAAAAGCAGTACTCCTCCTCAAACCTTGATGACTATTTAAAACTTGCCCTCACATGCACGTCGGGAAGGAACCAATGTAATGAGTAAAAAACTACTCCATTAATAATATGCAACATAAGACTGTACCAATTACAAATGAAAACTATTGTAGATATTGTATAGATTGACCAATATGCGGGCACAATATCTTGTACCCACCGCTATTCTCCGTGGTTGTGTGCAAATAATATTACAGTATCCACCATGTCCTGACTCAATCATGTCATCCAATATAAATTGTGGAACCTACATTAAATGGCAGTCAGTAAGGAAACTGTTCATGCACTGACAGAAGATAAAAAATGACAGAAAACAAGAAGTTTAGAAAAATACACGAGGAAAAATATCACAAATTATAGTTGAAATGTGTCACCTGAGTTGTTTTTCCTGAGCCTGTTTCCCCACAAACAAGAAGAACATCATGTTCCTTCATCAATTGCAATATGTCACCCTTCAGAGCTGCAATAGGAAGTGTAGCTCTGAGATTCAGCATATCCTGAAGCAGATAAATTATCCAGCTCAGAATTGATTAATTTTCTTTTTCTCTATAGAATAAGTCAATTGTTCAGAAATTCTTTTTCGCTATCATTTACTATACATATTACACAAGATATTATACACTAATACACAAGATATCTGATTACCAGAAAAAATAACCAAATTCTACTTTTTCTCTTATTATTGTTCAAGTTTCATCTACTACTTCTACCCATGTTCTTGATCAGCAGATTCAACACAATAATACTGACCAAATTACACCTTTTCAATACACTGAATTGTGTGGTGTTGCTAGAATTTGAGTAAAAAATATTCTAACTTTTGTTGTTACTTACAAATGGTCTTTGGTTTAGCTAGATGACAATGTCTTTCTTAGTGGTTTCTTGAAGAGGTTTACATGACTCAACCACATGTTTGCAGTTATAGATACTTCTCTAGTTTTCCAACTTCAGAAAGCCATTTATGCTCTTAAAAACAAGCTCCTCATGCTTGGTTTAAGAGACTCGAAACTACATTATTAAACTTTGGTTTTAAACACAATAAATTGTTATCCATCTTTATTTATTTATTGTAATAAAAAATGTATTATGTACTTACTTGTCTATATGTTGATATCATTATAATAGGAAACTCTACATCTCTTGTTTTGCATCTTATTACTAAACTTGACTCTTTCTTTTCTCTCAAACAGTTTTATGCCTAGGATCATTCTGTTGACATTGAAGTCCACCACAGTCCAATGGCTCTAGTTATGCCACAAACAAAACAAATAGAAGATATTCTCGCCAAAAATACCATGATTGTCCCTAATCCTATATCTTTTATGATTTCTAGTTCTAAACAATAAAAACAGGGTGCTGATTTTCTTCTCCACCCATCTTTTTATAGGTGTATTGTTGCACTCTTCAGTATATTACTATTACAAGAGGAGATATATGTTTATCCGTTTATGAAGCGTGTCATTTGTGTTTGCTCCTGTGAAATCTCATTGAGTTGTTGTTAAATGCATCCCAATATATCTTAAAGGTACTCCATATTACGGTCAAATCATCTCTCCTACTATACCACGTCAACCATTGTATATTAGCGCCTTTGGTAATATTGATTAGGTTGTTGTACAAGATATTGGTTATGTCAACCATGTCCTACCTATGTCATTGGTTGAGTGTGTTGCTCCTCTTGTTCTTGACATCTAAAATGTCGTACAGAATCCACCCGAACCATCACTACCACCTCTTTTTACCTATTAACACAAACCAAACAACTAGTGTAATGCTCCAAGGTGATCCACATCATCAGGTCCTTCTCTATCATCACTCAATACCACAACTCCTGATGATGACTTAAGTTGGCCCAATGCCATCCAAAAAAGTACTCACTCTACTCGAATCCACATTCTTAGCTAGCATAGATTGTCTCCTTCCTAATTCTGTTCTATTCCTCTATATCTGATTACTATTCCTAAAACTGTGACAAAAGTACTTGATTATCCTAACTAGCAACAAGCCATGATTTTGAGGAGGAATGTCAAAATAGGTTCAGAGTAGGCTACGTAAGCATGTAAGCTTTATTCAAAAGTCATTTTTTCTTTTTTGTAGTACCTAATTGTACCTAGGAATACTTGTTTTTTACTCTTTGCTTTGTGATTATTGTATATGACAAAATTGATGTAAGTGTATATGTGTGTGTGTGTCAGTGTGTATATATACATATATAAACACCGAAGGGTGACCTCTTTCCAGCTCTCAAAATATATTTTCTCTCGTTCTTTATTTTCTCAAGTGTTGAGAATTCAAGTGTTTTCTTCCCATAAAAGTGGAAGACTAACAAAAAAGGACTTTGTTTCATGAAAGATGAAACCATGGTGATAACGACAACAATTCTTAATGATTAATATAAACTTGATCAGGCCCTTCAAAGTGATTAAACTGCTGCTTATTTTGTGATTCTACTATCACATGAAAAGAAGCTCCTAAATCGAGTACCCAGTTGGAACTACCATTTCTTGGCTGACGAATTAGATATCATAACACTTGGTATAACTTGATTAGGATGATTGTAAGTGGTTATAGTGCCAGGATTGACCCAAATGTTTGATTTAGTAGGTGGGTTAGACTAACTAGTAGAAAACTGCAGTGCCTGATTCATTGTAGGGTCATATAAGACAACAAATTCACGAGGTTGATAGGATGAATCACCACAATAGTAACCAATATTAGTAGTGTGTCCATATCAGATACAAATCTAACATAGAAAAGCTCGCAAATCGTCCACCACTGTGACCACCATGATCAAAAAAATAAAGAGTGGCAGAAATTTCCATGAAAATGGTTGCTACGATCTTGCAAACTTGAAGAGGTTGGATTTCCATAGGACTGAGAGTAGTTTCCTGAAGGAGGGAAAATTTTATTTTGAAACCGACGCATTCACAGGCAAGAAGAAGAGCCTCAACTTTTATGATTGGAGGTGTTTCAAATTTGCTTTCAATAACAAAAATAACTAGAGCATGTTCTTGTGAAAGACCTTCAAGAACATCATCAACATGTTCATCATGCTTGACAAGAATAGTCTTATTTTCAAGAGTGGGCACAAAGATCAGTGCAAAGCTGTTTGAAACATGCCTTCATTTGGGCAAAGAAGTGATCATGAATCCATTCCCACACCTGATACGAGTGAACAACTCCAAGAACATGAGACAAGATAGACTTTGACAGAGTCGTCTAAAGTAAAGAAAGCAATATTTGATCTTGGACTTTCCATTCTTCATAGATTAGATTGAGTGTTCGAGAGGAATGATCATCGTCAAAAAGGAAATGCGGAAGAATCACAAAATTTACAACAAATTTGTGAAGTCTATGTGACTTTATAACAAGCTCAACTTGTTTCCAATGGAGATGATCGGAATCATCAAGTTTGTTAGCTATACAATTGGCAACAAAATTGGGAAGTGAATGGGAAGGAGTTGAACTAACCATTGCAGACCAATATTTAGCTCACGAAAAAGTGAGTTTAAGCCTAACTCATCCTCACAAGACCAACTTGTTAAGTGAGGATTGCTCCAACTTATATAATGTACTGAATGTGGAATCTCCAACACATCCCCACACGCCAAGGCATCTACATCTCAAGCATGTGACTAGATATTTATAGGTGGTACGATAACAACTTCATAGTGGGATGCACAACAAATCCTACAAATCTTGTTAAGATAGACTCTGATACCATATCATATGAAGAAAAAACAATGAAAAACTTTAATAAAAGAAGAACTGAATATTATTTCACTTGTACAGAAAGAGTACACAAACAAAGTCTATATATAGAGATACTCTAAAGAGCTTAAACAACCATAACAGAAAACAGAAAAGCCAACACCCAACTTCAAGCTGAATAACTGAATGCGTACATCACCAGTAGTAAGGCAACTACATTGATGGCACAATTGTCGATGTTGTGATCACCGAAGGCAAACTTTTTAGGCCCCCATTAACTTCAACAACAATGGTCAACCATGGCAGTAGTGACTATTAATAGTGCAATGGAAACAAGACTCCCAAAATCAGGAGCTCTAATACTAACTTTAACTATGAAAGAAAATAAAGAATTATTTTATTAATAACTATCACACACGAATTAGATTCTCATTATCTTTTTTCGTAATAATCACTTTTCCAAGAAAAAGGAAACAAAAATATGTTAAAATGAATACAAAAATTCAAAAATATTTTTTCCTAATTATGATTGACATATTAAGGAAATGTTTATCCTAATAATACACTATTTACAATAATGATATACAACTTCCAAAAAGTGACAAAGCCAAAAGTCAAAATACAAAAATATGTGCAAACCTGGTATCTTGGTGTTCTCATTTTAATATATTGCATCTGTCTCAAATCACCACTCTCCATTTCCTTGATATAGGTTTCTCCTGTACAATGGAACACTAATTTCATACAGGAGAAATTGATAAAGAAACAATTACACGTATAAGGAAAAAATAAGCATTATCCACTTGAACTTTATCAACAAACCATTTTTTAATAAAAGGTGCGCAAACCGTGATTATACAAGAATGATATTTAACAAGGTCGGTATCTCAACATGTATCAATCATTTGCAGCACACCAAGAAGTCTACGAAAAGAAATAACAAAACAAAATACATGATAGTGGGGGACCAAACCAAACCCACTATGGAAACCGAAAGTTAGATAGACCAAGTCTATATCTAACAAACTCATGACTCACAATAGTAGGCATATGCTCCCACCAAGTAAAAAATCTTGAGAACTACCAAAAGAAGCTAACCTATCCGCACATCTTTACCTTTTCTAAACTTATGATATTTGTTATACTAAACTGTTGAATATAGCGGGCTTAGCCCATGTTCTCTGTTATTTTGTTACTATTTCTGTTACTTTTATCATCTATAAATAAACATCCCTTTATGTGTATTTTCACACAAGGGAATTAATCCTATACCTATTTCTCTATTTTAATATAAACAATTACAGAAATAAGAAAAAAAAACAATATCCATTTGAACTTTATCAACAGACCATTTTTTAATAAAAGGTGTGCAAAACCGTCATTATAGAAGAATGATATTTAACAAGGTCAGTATCTCAACCTGTATCGATCATTTGCAGCACACCAAGAAGTCTATGAAGAAATAACAAAACAAAATACATGATAGTGGGGAGACCAAACCAAACCCACTATGAAAACCGAAAGTTAGATAGACCAAATTTATCTCTAACAAAATCATGACTCACAATACTAGGCATATGCTCCCACCAAGTAAACAATCTTGAGAAATACCAAAGGAAGCTAGCCTATCAGCACATCTATACCTTTTCTAAACATATGCTATTTGTTATACTAAACACTATATAATTACTATACAAAATCAGATGACATTATTGAGTATTGGGTTTGTAATGACCTTTTGAATAAAGTCGGTGTATTTAGCCAAAACAAACAATTTACCAACCAAAGTAATGCAATTTGCCAAAAATGGCTAGGCAGTTTTTACATGTAGTTACTATGACAATCATATATCATGGTGATGGTATTAAAATCAAAACAACCCCAAATAGCATTTAGGATTCAAGGATGTGGATGCTTTACTAGATTTATTCAAGTGCCATTCATCAGCATTTTAAAGAAAATAGTGTTAGATTTCTTTTAGAAAGGGCATTTCATTATAATAATTCTCCTCTAGTAAGTTAATATGCGATGTCTAGTACTAATAAAGGTGGCTTTCTTTACGAATTGAATTTACAACAGCTCCTATTTCCAACATGCACAAGATAGACAAGACTGTTTTTTATCCAATATTTAAGCCCAAGCAGCTAGAAAGAAGAACATGTTAAAGAAATAATACAAAAAAATCATGCGCATGTCCTAGAGTTGTCCTAGTAAGTCAACCTAACTCTCTTAAGTTGGCTCACCACCGGTTGCAAAAAGGAGACTCAACCCAACCTGGTTCACCTTTCCCATGAGCTAGAAAAAAAAAAATCATAACCTGGTTCAACCTACCATTGGTTTGTATTAGAGATATTGTATTAGCTGTGTATTTAGATTAATGCACATTTTACATTTCTCATTCATTTCAATATAGTTACATTTAGCTTTCCTATTTTAGTTAGTTACACATTACAAGTTAGCTCAGGTGGTTACAATGCTGACTCAGAATTGTATCACACTTAGACCTAGATATAGCTATCTATTGTAATCACACTTTTCATGAATTAGATTTAAATTCTCTAATTCAACATACTTTTCTTTTCGTTTTTTTAATCCTCTCTATCTTTTTCCTAAAAGTTGGTTGGTTGGTTCTCCTAAAAAATACAAAAAAAAAAAAAAAAAAAAAAGAGGGAAAAAAAAAAAAAAAAAAAAAAAA
>Ga0209700_100525_pt1 | contig 72799 bp, 32 predicted proteins | sample SiratroredBW_FD_187528 | JGI IMG/M metagenome (GOLD analysis project Ga0209700, IMG submission 187528) | Root nodule microbial communities of legume samples collected from California, USA - Siratro red BW (SPAdes) (version 2) | ecosystem: Host-associated > Plants > Roots > Nodule | place: USA... | reverse complement strand
TTTGCGGTGGCCATATTCTTGATTGAATTGAATGTTTTTAATTTCAATCAAAATAAAACCAAAGAAAGCCTCTTTCAATGTGCATCTCTTTTATTTTATTTTTTATAATATCTCTTAAATATTTTTTTTATTTCTTTTACTTTTCTTCTTTACATATATATATATATATATATATATATATATATATATATATATATTTCAAAAAAAAAATCAAAATCTACTATTCATGTTATGATGTACCATTTTGTTTATTTCAATTTTATTCATAATCTCAATTTTAATTATTTTACTTAAAACAATATATTTATGAATTTTAGTTTATTTTTATCGAACTTAAACTGGCAATTGAAAATTTTAATCCAACCGCAGTTGTGACTTCAATGAGGGAAATTTTCATCAATTTGACCCCAATTTCTTTGACACATCAAAATCGATAAAATTATGAGTGGTGCCACTGTTAAATAAAAATGCAACTATGTTTGGTTTGTGCAGGCCGGTGACTTTCGTAGTTTGAGACCATAATTTTCTGTAATAGCATTCATCGAAAGTTGAGGAGTCTGAACTGCAATACTTTCCATACCCTCTGCAGCAGAATCAGGTTCAACATTACTAGGTTCTGCAGTACGCTCTTCCTCATTCATCGCCAAGTGTGTGGTTCTTCACTCTTCCCACATTTATTAAAATTGAATAAGTACTTTTTAACTTGTTGCTAAGTTAATTGGTTTCTTCTCCAAAATACTTTTTGTTATAATTCCTTTTTAAAAAGTACAAATAATCTTAATTGTAATATATATAATTATATTTATTATAATTACTTCAGTGCATAGATGTATTAATTAGTGATATTATTTTGAAAAGGACAGACAATACTTGGTCTGTTAAAATTGAAAACCACATCGCGTGTTTTGCTGGATAAATCCATATTCAGATCAAAAGATAGCGTAGAAGCTGAAGAGAATAGCTGGTAATTAATTTTATTCCGCCAAGTGTTTGAATGCCACTACCTCCACATTGATGAAAATTACGTGTTTGATGTCGTTGACGCGGTTTTGCGATGCTGAACTTTCTGCAAAGTTCTCTTTGTTTCTTTCGTTTTTAGTGAATGAATTACTTTTCACCTGTTTTCAAGCCTTTTCATCAGACAAAGTCACTCACTCATCTTCAAAGCAAATTCAGTGAAAAAAAATCAATGCGTTGATTGCTTAAAAAAGGAAAACAGCATCTTTATTAATGGAAAGCTTTAATTAAATGCCTTCTTACCCCTTCCATGACTGCACTGTATCAACTGGAACATTTGACCACAATAACTATTCTCATGAAGGAAATTTTAATTGAAACACTTTTTCTTTTCAGATGAAGTACCAAAAGAAAATTTCTCGTGTTCACACGTAAAACCCGAAAGCCTCGTAAGAGTGAAAGCATCGATGTCCTTCTCAGTAGTTAGCAGAATTCTTTTCTTACGTAGTACTGTTTGTGCTGGCCGGAATTCAATTCCTGGGAAACTGAATTTTAAACTTGTTTATTAATTTTTTTGAGTTTTGATTTATTAAATAATATGAAGGGGAAATTTTTGAGGAAAAATTATAAAAATAATCATTTGGAGAAAATATTAAATTAATTTTAAAAATCATAATACTAATAATTAATTATATTTAGTAAATGTGTAGGATTTAATTATTTACTGAAGTAAAAAGTGAGATAGATAAATATTTAGAAATAGATATATTTTAAAGAAATATAAATAAGATTTTTTTTAAAGAATTAGAAAAAAGTAATAAAATGTATGTGATATAATAGAATTGATTGAGTTAAAAAAATATATTAATTTTAAAAAAATAAGTGTATGTAGTATATTAATTTAGGGAAAGATAGTAAACAAGTAATTATGTGGGTTTGTTTTAAATGTAAAATAATAATAAGAGTACGTCTTTGTTTGTAAATATAAAATGCTATTGAGGAAATGTTAAAAATTAGAAAACATATTTTTTTTAAATTTGGAGTTGATAATGAAGGGATTAATTTTGATTAATATACATAGAAATGCGGAAAAATAAAAATTGTATGTGAAATTAAAATTTGTAATATTTACTTTTGAAGAAATTTAAGTTAAGAAAAATATGATAAAGATAGCTTTTATATATTATTGCAAAGAAGACTACAATATGTAAAGAAACACTCCTAACAATAACAATAAAGTTTAAAACAACCACAACTTTGAGAGCTTTCCTTATGATAAAGATGAGAACTTTACATATAATTTCAAAAAAACACTAAATCAGGTAAAGAAGCACCCTTAACAACAAATATTGAAACAACAATAGGCATGTTACAAACATAGAAACTACAATAATAATTATAACATATCATCAATTAGTTATTCCTTCACTATTACTACACATTTCTTCGTAGTTTACGTTTGCTGGTTTGATCTTCATCAAATTCATAAAAAGTGACATAATATTGGATCGAGGAAACTGAGAATGCCACCAAATTATGTTCTACAAATCTTCATCACTTGCAAGAAAAGCATATTAGTAAATTTCTCCAAAAGATAGTAATGGCATATGATAAAAGTGTTACATCATTTGGGAACCTACACAATGCATACATACCACCATCATCATCAATTGAGGCACAAAATGAATTATATGCATTCATTTATTCAAAGTGAACCATTTTAAGTATTACAAATTTGAAATTACGCATCTTTCCACTCGTCCAACTATACCCTTTTATAGCAGAAGCAATGAAGGTGGGATATGATGTAACCCTAACATGAATTGGGTGATTGGGGTCACTCAAGACATGTGTCATCACATAGACGTGAACACTGCTTCATGTTTATAACTTGTCATAGTCACTAGAAATGTGTGTTGAACTAAACTATGTTGGATGGAATGTAACCTTGAAATGCATTGACTGGTTGGATGGCACAAGACCTGTGTCATAAGATAAATATGCACGCTACCACATGTTTATAACTTGTCATAGTCACTAAAAACACGTGCTGACTTGGACTATGTTGGATAAGATGTAATCCTAACATGCATTGAATGATTGAGGTGGCTCAAGACACGTGTCATCAGATAAACATACACACTATCACATGTTTATGACTTGTCATAGTCACTATAAATGTGTATTGATCTAGATTGTGTTGGATGAAATATAACCGTAATATGTATTGGGTGGTTGGGGTGGCTAAGGACATGTGTCATCAGATAAACATGCACACTACCACATGTTTATTACTTCCTATAGACATTGGAACTATGTACTAACCTAGACTGATAGGATATGTCTATTTGAGTTCTTCTTCTTCTTCAAGATATTTTGTTTGGATTTCTTCTTCAATAGAGATAAAGGTAAGCTTGTCGAAGCATGAAGATAAGTAGAGAATGAACTCGAGAATGAAGTAGAAAAGTGATTTGTGTCTAATGTGAGGTTAAGCCAACACAATTAGAAAAAGTATATGAGAGAGTCTAGAAAGGAGATTACCTTAATACTCATTAAAAGTTAGAAAATTACATGAAGAAACACTCCAATTTATATTGCACTTGGACGTCTCATTTTGAGCCAAAGTTTGAATTTCAAAATAAACCCTAGTCGTAGCTATAAAACGGATGCAATGAGAAGGTGACTTGTGGCTTGTCATGCTTCTCACGTCTCAAAATCCTCTCAAATAAGAGAAAGACATGTGGCACATGGAACCCTCTCAAATGAGAGGATGACGTGTGACAATCACACCTCCCATGTTGTCTTCAAACATTTCCCTCCTTTGCTTGGGTGGAAAGCTTCTCGTTGGATGTCTTAGGGTTGCATTGGGCTTAAGGAAGCTCAATTGTAACCCTAGATGCACTATTCTATCTTATTTTAACCTTAATCTAACCATGAGTCAGTCCCAAGGTTCAAAATCCTATGCTACTTGTCACAAAATACAAGGTCAAAATAAACTCTTAAACTACATTGTATAAATTTACAAACTAAAACCTAACCCATAATGATAAAATCTTAGCCATGCTAATGTCAGTTGAGTTCCACTCCTCTTGTATTCTTCTGAGCATGGCTCTAGTAGTTGGTTCGTTACTCAGGGGTCTTCCATCATAGACTATCTTGGATAGGTTGTAACCTTGTCATTCATGGGTGGCTAAGGACACATGTCATCAATTAAACACGTACACTGACACATGTTTATTACTTGTCATAGTCACTAGAAATGCGTAATAACCTAGACTGTGTTGGATGAGATATAACCTTGACATTCATTTCCCTCTATCTTTCAATGAAGAATTTGTTGCACCTTGTGTATGTGGCCATGACCGTGGTGAAGATTGGAAGATTGCTTGATTTCTTAAAAACTAAATTGATGGATTCTAATAAGTTGGTTGTTAGGTGACCCCATCTTCTACCTTTGTCATACGCAAGTTCCCATCTGTGCCTAAGAATCTCTTGAATCCAAGTTGTTTCTTCTAGAATGGCTTCACTTATGATGTTATAGTACTAGTTTGTTTTATACTCAATCATTGTGTATGCTACATATTGAAGTAAAGAAGTTAAGATAGAATAAATAACCTGGAAATGAAAAATTATTGTTTTCAAAATAGAAGTGCTTACCCATATTTACAAGGTCCCTTTTCATAGTGGCATTCTTGAAGTGTTTCATGAAATTTTGGGCAATATGTCGAATGTAGTAGATGCATACAATTCCCTTCAATTCATCCACTCCTAAGTCTTGCATTTGTGACATCAATGGAGTTTTGGCAATCCAAAATTAAGCATAGGTCATCCTGAGGTGCCACGTATCTCCCTAGGTTTTTAAGGAAAAAATCAAGCATCTAAAGTTTCACCTTCAATAATAGTAAACGTAATAGGGACTATGTTGTTCCTCTTGTCTTGTCCAACTATCACTAGTAAGGTGCCTCTGTACTTTCCATACAGGAATATGCCATTCATTTAGACTAGCAGTTTACAAAATCGAAAGACATCAATGTATGGCTTGAAGGTCTAAAAGAGTCTTTTGAAGTATTCCTTCCTATGAGATGTTTTTTTGTATGGTCAAGCGATAGTGGAAACCATGAAGAAATTATGACATTAATAGGTTCAACAATTTGTTCAATGATTCTTCCTAATTGTTGTAGACATTTTCAATGTCTGTTGCTTTGCCAACCAAGTCTTTCTGTATGTCACAATGTATTCAACTAAAGACTTGATATGAACAATAATAGTGGCAATTTGGAAGAAATGTGTTCTACATTTTCGGGCATAAACCCTACAAAGGAGGGAGTCACTCATTGGTCCATGTTAACACTTAAAAAACAAGCACTTGAAGAGGAACTTAATGCCCATGCAAGGGCATATATATTAGGATTAATTGGTTGGGTGTTAATGCCTGACAAAATAGGTAACAAAGTATACCTCATGTACTTACAATTTTTAGTCAATCTTTGTTGAACCAGATTATATAGTGGGGGATCTGTTTGTTTAGATGTTTTGTATTGGGAAATGTATAGGAGCCCTGCTATGCATGCAAAGAACATAGGTGGTTGTGCATCCCTTTTATAATCATGGACATGACATTGCATGCCTTTTATCACAACAATTTCCATACATGAATCAACCTACTTGTTGATTTTCAAGTAGAGGAGGAATAGAGTCTTGAATTTTCAAAGGGCGACAAAGCTAGGATAGACAATATATAAGGTGATTAGGTAATGTTGAAAAGAACAACAAAATTTTCTTATTCTTAGTTGCCCTTATTTATAACATTTTGCTTTGTTGATGCATGAAATTACTTTAATTACTTCTTTTTTAGTTTATATGGGTTTCATATGATGGGTTGGAGGCACCAACACCAACAAGCCTTTAGGGATAAGAGTTGTGTTGTTGTGATCATCGAACACGTTAGTTTGTTTTGCAATTATAAAATGACATTAGTCTAACAAAGTCATTTTACAATTTTAACTACCCAAAAAGAATTCAATTCTCCAAATCAAATTCTAACTGATTTTCTGATGCCAACTAAAGTAATCCTTGACCATAATTCTGTTGTCAAAGATTGCATTTCTAATTTCCTTCTAATGAATATTTCTAACATACCTTTTATCAATTCATCAATATCTTATTTAAAATATTGATTATGCACAACCCACACATTTCAACTATATCAATATTCTTTCCACAAGTCTTGATTTCCTCTAGTTATTCATAAATTTGACTTCTTTTCATATTTTTAAATTTATATTTTTATAAAATATGTTTACTTTAAATTCATTATTTATAAAAAAATTTATTTCTTTAAACTTATCTGTTAGATACACCTATTTTTAAAATCAATATATTTTTCACTACTCATTAAATTTAGTTATTTCACATACATTTCTTTATTTTCTTACAATCTCTTATTTTTCTCCACAAAATTTATCTTGTTTAAAAATGTATTTATTTTTAAAATATATCTATTTTTAAATATTTTTTTATCTAATATGTTACTTCTCTAAATAATTAAATCCTACACACTTATTAAATATAATTAATTATTATTTTAAAAAATTAATATTTTATTCAAATAATTATTTTTAATAACTTTTTCCTCAAAATCTTTCCTTTTATATTTTTGAATAAATCAAAGCAAAAAAATTAAAAAACTAGTTTAAAATTCGATTTTTTGGGAACGAAATTCTAACTGACTTTCAGTCCCCGGCTAATCTAAAGAGAATAATTTTGACTCTCCCATAAATATAGTGTAGAGTCTCATGTGAAAAGAAAAAAAGAATCCATGCTTTTTCAGAAAATTTTTCGAGTCAGTTCCCACTAACCACTTTCATTTTTTTTTTTTTTTTCTCAAATTTAATCCTATCTTATTGATCCAGGTTATGGCACTAGAAGACAGGTAAAATCACACCCATGACGTAAAGAACATCCCAAATGCAAGGTGGGCCCCACAACCTTTTTCAGCATATTTCCATCCCTACAGGCTACTGCATCCTAGGCAAAGAGAATAGGGTACCTCCAAATTCCACACGGCCAAAGTCATCTCATCAACACAGACTTATGAGCACAACAGTGATATGTATCAGAAATCAGTGTATCAGTTTATCGAATTGATTGAAACCCATTTTTGCTTACCCCTAAGATCCAACCACTAGTGGACACCCAACGTTAAATAGCTCTTCCAATTTCACTCGCTTTTACATTATCTTTCAGAGACTTCATATAAATAACACATTTTTTTTTTATATATTTTCAAAGTAGACAGAAAGGATTCTGAGTCTTACACACATAAAATTGTGAACTTTTCATTCAAGGTTTATGGGTACGTTTCAGTTTGATTTTCCCCTCAGAAGGGCCTGGGGTATTGTGCAACGTAACTGCTCAATTTAGCATTATTATTTTAGCCTGTGAAGCAGATAAAGAGAGGAATCAAACAAAACCCGTTTTCCCACCCTTTGGTGTTCCCTTTTTCTTCAGTTTCATACAATCACTTTCTTCACCTTTCTTGTCCCACACCCTTATATAAACATACACACATATCAAACCCTTTCATCTCACAAACATGTCTCTTCAAGGTTCAATGAGTTTTGCTGCTTTGACCCTTTTCTTGGTCCTCACAACCGTGCCTCATCATGCACATGCTTCAAGCCGTGGCTCCTTTGGCAGAAGCCTCGATCCAACAGTGAATGGTATATGCTCCTCTTCTGTCATTGTGCATGGATACAACTGCCAAGAACACGCGGTAAGACCTCCAAATATGTGCACTATAAACAAATGGTTTGAATGGTGTTTGGAGATATTACACCAAGATATGATCAAAATAGTATATAAAGTGAAAATAAATGAAGTTTAAACTAAAATAGTAAGACATTTTCGTGTTGAGATATTTTCAGGTTACAACCAGTGATGGATATATTCTGAGTATGCAAAGGATCCCAGAAGGTCGTGGTAAAGGCAGTGGTAGCAGAACTAGGAAACAACCAGTGATCATACAACACGGAGTTCTAGTGGTAAGTGGGAAACTCTATAATTACCCTTTTCTTGCACATAACATACATAACATAATTTCAGCTTTGAATGCACACTAATACGTTATTCAGCTTTTTAAACTGTTCATTTTCGATACTGTATTTTCGTCATGATGATTATGGGTATATCATTCTTTTGATGAAAAAGTTAAATTATGTAATCTACTAAATTATGTTTATCTAAGGATCAAAGACCTCTGAAGCAATGTGTCATATAAAGTTTTTTACGTGTTTTGTTACAGTATTTAGGATAAACGGTTCTAACAATGCTGAGATAGCTTTCAGCATTGAAATTTTGAAAGGTTATATAATAGATACATTTGTTTTAATGATCTTATAATCATTACATTTTCTATACGTTTTCAATTACATCTCCGATATATTTTTTTTAAAGGGAAAAATATATCTTTTGATTTTTTTCATAAATATTACATTTTTATATCTCTTTTATAATGATTTTTTCTACTCACGCAACACTTTATATTCTCCTTTGATTCCTTTTTGCCCTCCTTTCATTTCACACCGTTTGCCATTTTTCAAAGAAACGTTACCAAAAACATTGATAGGTTTATGATAAGGTGGCAAAAGTTCCGCGTCTGTCACAATATTAAGAGTTGTTTTTTTTTTTTTTTTTTTTTTTTTTTTTTTTTATGCTGTTTTAGATGAAGGTGCCAAATTTCGTGATGCTCCATATGTCTCGTTGCTTAACGCATTATTATAAGTTGCACTTTCTTTACTGACGTTACAATTAAGCAATCGAAAGGTGCTTGAAAAAAAGAATCATCACAATAGATGAATTAGAAAAAAAAAAGGTTGTTTTTTTTATCAATCAATCTCTTTAGGCCTTATCTTAGTTAAGGCCAAAAATAAATTTATCTTCCTTATAAGTGTTAAATTAAAAAAATAATTACTTTACTCTATAGTTAAAGCATGCATATTTAATTAAATGAGGGTCAACAAGCGTTGACCATTGTTAATGAGTGTGATCCAGCTGTTGAATTCCGCGTTATATATGAATTTGAGTTCCTTCATATATCTTTCAAAGTAATGCTTCCAAGGATATTTATGTTTCATTATGACTTCCATTGCAAAATTTCATGATTCTTTTGTTTTCTTTTTCATTTTCCTTTTGGGTTACTTTTTTGGTATACTTCCTCAATCATCGGGGCCTAAAATTAACTAAAAAGTGTATGATAGCATCAATATCCTCTGTAGTTTTTTTTCTTCATTTTTGTTATTGCGAGAAACCCAATCCTTAAAGTGATCCTTTTCACATTATGAAATATCTATAAAAGAAGAGACACAGTCTAAGTGTCGGCCATTACGTCATAATTGCACTAACTAGTTTTTTTCTTTTCAATCTAACACTCATAACACATGACACCCATCATATGTGTCAATAATTTTATTCTTCTAACTTCAAAAATAAAATAAAAAATGTATTAAATACTTTTTATTATTAGTCTCATATCTCCTTGATCAAGGGTTACAAAGCATACTTGTAAAATTCAAGCTACATGCACACTCTCAACTCTCAAGCAATGATAGAAACCCCACTCGTAGTGTCACGCGTACAACTTTAGGTTATTTATCTCTATCACATGGATTAGCAGCTTTTGTTTCTTCCAGACCAAGATTCCATGGGAACATAACCCCCCACTAAATGGAAGCGCACTTTAAGATTTAGAAGATGTTGTTCTTGAGATTATAATTGACTTTAATTTTTACTATACTTGTGTTTAATTTCTATCATAATCATAGTCATTAATTAACTTTTACAAGAATCTGATTCAACTTATATAAATATCAGAAGCATGTATTTGTTTTAAAAAGTTATAGTAACCAGGAGAATATACTTCATGATCCTCCCTTATTTTTAAAAATAAAGTTAATAAAAGCTAAATATTAAAAGTGCGTGCTTGAAAAAATGTACTAGCGGTTTAAAGGGTGAAATTATAGATATAAAATAGAGAATTATAGGAAAAATTTATGAAAGTAAAATAGAAAAAAAGTGTCTACCAAATCTCGTATAGTCTCTATATCTAGTTTTATTTATTTATTTATTGATTAAAATACCACGAAAATTACAATTTGTTATAATTATAGTGTAATGTAATTAATAGATAATTTTGTTTCTTAAACCCGTGGTAAGAAATTTAATCTCTAGTTTTTACTGAGAAAAAATATATAGTAGGAAAAAAAATCAAAACTTTTGTTGTAACAGTATTGTGTGTTTTTGAGCACTTAAGCTGAAATTAGTGGATGATGAATGCAGGATGGTATGACATGGCTTCTGAACTCTCCAGAGCAAGACCTACCTTTGATTTTAGCAGATAATGGCTTTGACGTGTGGATTGCAAACACCAGAGGAACAAGATTTAGCCGAAAACACACCTCATTGGACCCCTCTAGCCCGGTTGGTCTTCTTTTGTTTTTCTTCTGCTTTGAGGTTATGTTATATTGTGCTTTTGCTCTATTATGCTAAATTAACTCTTCTATATCATTGACACAGGCCTTTTGGAATTGGTCTTGGGATGAACTTGTCTCCTATGATCTACCTGCAGTCTTTAATTATGTATTCAGCCAAACGGGGCAGAAGATCAATTATGTTGGCCATTCCTTGGTACTGCATCACATTCTTTTATTATACAAGTTTAGCTTGAAGTTTTCTGACAATCTTAATATAAATTATTTTATATAATATATGATAATATCATTAACTTTTTTAATGATTATGTTCTTGGTGATTTTGTAATTGATATTGATAGTATTGAAGTCTTTATATTAACAATGTTTAATTAGAAGTTATCAGTTAAAGGTAGAGAGTAGAATTTAGTTCTGAAAGTGAAAGACCATGTTTGCCAGGGAACTTTGATAGCTTTAGCATCCTTTTCCGAAGGGAAATTGGTTAACCAGCTGAAATCAGCAGCCTTGTTGAGCCCCATAGCCTATTTAAGTCACATGAACACAGCACTTGGTGTTATTGCAGCTAAGTCCTTTGTTGGTGAGGTACGTGGCACCTCCTCTTGTTACTATGAAATCATGTTCATAAACACATACAAGAACACGCATTTGCTGATTCTGGGAAATGATTTTTCTTTTGCCAATTAGATCACTACCCTCTTCGGTCTGGCAGAATTTAATCCAAAAGGGTAAGGACATAGAACTGACAAATTAATGAAGTTGTCTACTTATACTTTTAAACCATAACCATGATTTTATGATGTATACAATTTAATTCTCTTAGCAACTGCATTGTATAGGTTAGCTGTTGAAGCCTTCCTCAAGTCTCTCTGCGCATACCCTGGGATAGACTGCTATGACTTGATGACTGCAGTGACTGGTCTAAGTCTTTTCCTAAACTCCATCACTTGTTAAGGATTTGTTTTTTCATTAAACATTATATATTGGACACATTTTTGTTAGAAGTAAATACAGCTTTAATATTATTGCTAATACCATTAAATATGGTGAATGTTAGTTTTAGTTATCTATTTATTTTTCATTATAGCTCTTGTAGATTTTGGAAGTTTTGAAAACAAGTGTTCATCACCATTTATGATGAAATAGTAAGTAGCATGTATCTAAAAATGTCATTTAAAGAATGTCATGTCACATCACATCTCAAAATGGTCAATACCATGTCTTGCTGCACGTTGCATCATCAATAAATTGATAATAGTGATCATCTAAAAAACTAAAGAGAATCAAAACCCCAAATAATTTAAGGAATTAAAACTGGAATTCGGCATATTTCCTGTGAAAGTTTTCTGACAATATCTGTGATCGAAATGTGATGTCCTATTTAGGTAAAAATTGCTGCCTCAATTCGTCAACTGTTGAACTATTCTTGATGAATGAACCGCAGTCAACATCAACAAAGACTATGGTGCACTTGGCTCAGAGTAAGATTTGCCCATCTAGCAACATAACTCGTTTCTGGTGTACTGAATTCAATTGCTTTTGTACTAAACAAGGAAGCTATGTTTTGCAGCTGTAAGACGTGGGGTGTTGACAAAATTTAATTATGTGAGACCAGACTATAATATTATGCATTATGGAGAACTATTCCCTCCTGTCTACAACCTTTCCAATATCCCTCATGATCTCCCTCTCTTCATTAGCTTTGGTGGCAAAGATGCACTTTCAGATGCTCGTGATGTTGAAAATTTACTTGATAACCTCAAGTTCCATGACGAGGACAAGCTCAGAGTCCAGTTCATCAAGGAATATGCTCACGCTGACTACATAATGGGGTATAATGCCAAGGACTTAGTATACAATGCTGTTGTTTCATTTTTCAATCATCAAGTTAACACTTGATGCCAATCAATATAAGTTATGTAGTGAAGACTAAGTAATGGCCTATTACAAAAGTAATGAAGTATCACTACACCAGTGCTTTGCTATGGTGTTGCAGTGGCTGTGTATCTATTATGTTGTATTGTAATGCAGAAGAAATTGGCTATTCACATGAACTATCTAACATGGCAACACGTCGATGAGATTTATCAAAACAACTATAAACTAAGCTAGATGCATACAGCAAAGTACTCGCCGCTATTTACATTATTAGTAAGAAGGTTACAAATATTTCAATAGATGATTGTAAGCTCACGTCACTAAAAATATTTCAGATGAAATATATACACTAACACTGCTTTTGTAATTGAAGCTCATTTGAAAATGTAGTGTGTCAAATATCAGTTTATCATTATAAGCTATATATTCTTATTTACTAAGATTTTCTATGGGACAGTCATTTGGTTAGAGATGTCTTCAAGATGAGGACCCCTTGAAGACCTATAAGTCACTTGTCTGTTTAATGTCTATACTCAAACGCCTACTACTGATTATGACCACTTCTTGTGGATGCAAATTGGAACAAGTACCCACATTAAATCTTCAATAGGAGGATATGTATTTTTCCTCTTGATTTTCTAACTGGTTGTCTCCTACTCTATACAGAGGTTTATAAACTTCTCTGAGCTTTAGCTCCTTTAGTTTTTGCCCAAAGTACTAAATCAAAAGATGAGCAAATAAACAATAACAGATGTTACATTTACGTTAATAAATATCATTCTAACATAAAATGATTGCCTCAGACACTCAAGTTAATAAATGAGTAAGATAGATTCAAAATAATGATATCGATATCAGTCTTTCTTTTAAATATTTTACGCGTTCTTGAGGCCATCAAGCTTTCAATTGCTTTATTTCTTCCCAGTGCCACTTTTTCTTCCATATCTTGAAAATATTAGAATTCAGAGATGATGCATGCGACCCCAACTTTTTCTAGATGTATGTTGATTTCTTTTCTTTGTCTTTCCTCTCTTGTTGTGCCGTTCTGTCATATGAATTAAAATTTGAGCTTCCAGACAACCCCTTGAGATGATTCATGCTAACTTCGTTTGAACGCAAAGCTTTCACAACTTCTAACCACCAAAGTTTACTTGGCGGCTAATGCAAACACTTGAAACGAGGAAACTACACAAAATTGCTTTGCTTGTTTTGCTCCGAGACCAAAAGATGGCGAATCTATGTTGAGCCAATTAGAAGGAAACATTCTTTATATTTTCTAACATGTTATTGTACAAGAACTTACATATGACATTATTTTTGAACATACATAAGATAACAAAATAGCGTAATGATATCATATGTTAAGTTGTGAGTGGTGGGGCATAGATTTTCACGGATTGTTGGCATAAATAGTAAGGGATTACAACAAGGCTCAAACATAACCAAGATACTAAGAAAAACATAGAAAGCAGAGAGGCAAAAGGGAAAGAGAGATGGGGCGAAAGAACACAATTTTCTTGGCACTGATTGTTGCTTTGATCACAAATGAGGCCATGGCAGAACAACATGTGGTTGGTGGAAGCCAAGGTTGGGATGCATCCACAGACTTCAAATTCTTGGGTTTCGGGCCAAACATTTAATGTTGGCGATCAACTTGGTATGTTTCTTACACTTAATTTAAATGGATTTATTTTCTTAATTCTTAAAATTATTTTTGGAGTTATTCCTTTTTTTTTTTCTGACAGTTTTCAAGTACTCTTCTGGGTTGCATAGTGTGGTTGAATTAGGTAGTGAGAGTGAGTACAAGAATTGTGATCTTGGGAATACAGTGAAGTCAATGAGCAGTGGCAATGATGTTGTGAAACTGAACAAGCCTGGTACACGTTACTTTGCATGTGGTACTTTAGGTCATTGTGGTCAAGGTATGAAGGTGAAGATCTCTACAGTGTCTGGAACATCATCATCATCATCTTCTTCTTCTTCTTCCCCTACTTCATCTTCAGCCTCACAATGCTTCAGCTCTCTTGTGTTCATTGTTGCATCCTTGATAGCCTCTCTGCTTAATCAGTTTTGATTCATGATAGATAAGTTGAGCTTGTTAATGTTTATCTAGCATGGACTTTTGCCCATGATGTTTGCCTGTGTTGAAATAATAGTTAAATAACAGTGGTCATGGGATATTTCTTTTTAATCAATTTGGAATTGCAATTGTACTTTTGGAGAAAAATTAGAATTATATCACAAAAATATGAGATTTTAAGATTCATGTAAGAATAATAAATAAGGGCTCATGTATATACAAAAATATATCATACCAATAAAAACAAAATTAATTTAATTTAAATAGAAAGTGCTTTTACAATTGTTTCCATCAATTTTTATGCCATCCACCATTATTAATATTATTGTCATCTTATTAATCATCTATAAAACCAAGGACATAAAATTATTATAAAAAGTTATTTCTTTGGGCATCTAAAATACAAAATTAATAGTAATATCAATATATTAATTTTTATAGTATCTTTCTTAATAGATAAAGTTGTCAAACCATTCAACCTAGACATTTTTATGAGCTTAAGTAATTTTTATTTCAAGTGTGCAAAACTTCTTCCAACTAATGCTACAGTTATAGACTCCATTAACGATATTATATAAGCAATTGATACGTTTGGTTAAAAATCCCAACTTTGACAAACTAAAAAATTTCGATAGTTGATATTAATTTAGCAGGCAAAGTCATTTGTAACACTTTCAATTCAGACAAAAAGTCTTCCAAATTAGAATTTAACTTCTTTCAAAGAATTCCAAAAACAAACTTTCAAATTTCTTTAATTTCTCAAATATGTTCTCAAAATAAGTTGTAATATCTACAACAACTAAAAAATAATCAATGACTCTTTAGCTTATTAAATTTCTTCATCTCGATCATTATTCTCTTCAAAAAAGTTTCTCCTAATAACACGATATTTTGTTGAAAGGATAGGCATTAGATCCATATCAACTGCAACATTTTTAGTAACATTCATATAAATGTGAAAATTTCACTTCTATACTTTTCAGAGGAAAAATAGAATACTTTCAATTTATGTTAGTGTCAATGTACAGAGACTTAGATTGTAACTTTCGGCTCACCATGTTCATGGAAAATAAGATATCATACTAAATAATCTTATCAAACAAAAACTCTAAACTCTTGGTTACTTCGGAAGAAACTTTCTGCTTTACTTTTTATATTAAAATCATTACAAAGTTTACATAATTTCAACAAAGTCATTCTTAATAGAGGACCTTAAAATTTAATATTTTGAACACTTTTGATTCAAATTTTTCAACGAGTATGAGACAGAATTTTATAGTTAACCAATCGTTATCCAGCCAGGAAAATTGTACACCTTTTCAATGAACTGAAAAATAATGAATATATGTGTTCAAGGATTAAGAAAAACGAAACAACTTTAAAACAATAATGAACCATATCTTTAACAGTATTAAGACTATAACAAACACCCATATCACTAAGAGTATTAAGACCATAATAAATATCTACTACAAGAAATATAAGTTTTTGTGACAAAAATTTAGTGATAAACATAAATTTTGTCATTATTTATATATTATTAATGATTATTTTTTATTTGTGATAAATATTATTTATAATAATGATAAAATTAAAAAAACGTGACAATCTTCATATTAAAAAATTACATATATAGATAATCACTAAAAAGAATATATAATAAAATTATTTTTATAATAAAAATATAATTAATATAAAATTTATTAAATATTTATAGATGAACAGTTGTCATATTAATGACAAATTATTAATTATTAATTAAGGTGTTAAAATTGTTTCAACAATAATAATGTGTTTATATATTTAATAGAAAAATTATAAAAACATATATCTACATTAGGAACAAATATTAAATTTATATTATTTTAAATTTAAATTTATCATTTTTTCCACAAGTTAACATTAATTTTTATTTTATGATAATATAATTAACAGTGATAAATACAAAATTTGTCACTATTGATATATTATTTGTGACAATTTTGTAACTAATCACAGACAATTTATTAAAAATAAAAAAAATTAGCTGTCACAAATAATTACTCATTAATATAAAATATTATATAGTAAAATTATTTTTTTACAAGAATATAATTAATAAATCTTTTTTGAATGTTATAAATTTAATAATTATATAACATTAATTTTTATTATTATATTATTATTAATAATTATTAAAAAATATTAAATTTATTTTATTTTGTATTTAAACTTATGACCTTTAATGACACAAATGTATTCTCACTATGTCACCTTAAAATTATAATAATATTTATGTCACAAATTCATTTGAATTTATGATTTTCTTTTCATAAGTTACCACTATTTTTTAATAATACAATATATTAAATTTATCTTTATTTTATATATTAGTTGTGACAATTTTTTTTTTTAATTTGTCACAAAAGATTCACTAAAAATGACAACGTATATAAATTGAAAATAATTATTTATTAATATAAAATATCATATGATAAAATTATTTTTTTAATAAGAATATAATTAATAAAAATTTATTTAATATGTATAAATTAATAATGATCATATAATATAAAATATTATATAATAATATTTTTAATTACTATTATATGACTGTCCGTTCTTAAAAAAATACTAAATTTGTCTTTATATTCAAAACCGTGATCTTTTTTTAAAAAGACAATTAGAGTCTTATTATGTCATTTTACAATAATAATACTTGATATTTTTATCTATATATTTATACCTTTTATTATGGTATTAATAAATAATATATTCATTTCAAATTTAAATTTATTATTTAAATTTAATATATAAAATTTAAATTATCTAAACTATTATCTCTTTTTATATATAAATATAAAAGTACATAATAGTTATATGGACATGTATGGATGAAAATAAAAAAAATTAAAAATAAAATAAATATAACTGATAACAAAGTTTGTTTTTGTAAAATGATATAATACAATAATCAATTATCATCATTATCATCTTCATCATCCATTGAATCAATATTTGTATCATCACTTTCTTCATTGTTGTCATTAATAACTTTCATAGGTATTATTGGTTTTCATTAGTTGTAGTCTAGGCTAAGTCATTTCTATCCAATGAAAACCCATGTTCATTAGCTGACGTATTAAATTTAAATGAAATTGAGCCAATGTCTTCATTTTCTTGACACATCTCATTTATAACTTCTTCTGGCATATCATATCGATCTCGAGAATTTATTTTCACTACTACTAGCCAATTATGGTCTTAGTATCTTTAACATAATACACTTGTTGAGTTTGACTAGCTAAGACATATGGCAAATTAGTCCTCAATTTAGGTTTACTGTTAATAAGAATAAATCCATATTTGTCCTCTTTGTATCTTCTCTTCTTAGAATACACATCTCACCAATCACATCAAAATAAAACAACATTATTTTTACCAGAGTAATTTAATTCAATAATATTTGTCAAGACACCAAAGTAATCCAGATTACCTGTATTCTCGTTACCTCTAACTAAAACTCCACTATTTTGTGATTTCAAGTACATATCTCAATCATTTACATTAAATTTCCAATCATTTATCAAATAACTTGTATATCGAAAAACATGTAAATCTAGTCCACAAGCCAATTGGAATAATGACTCATTTATTCTTGTGTAGCCTTTTCTTTTTCAAAAACCCAATCTATTGAAAAAATAATAAGATAAATGTGCTTAACTTTTTTTAATAATAGTCAAACATATTTAAATAATTCTTACATATTTTTCGAACCATTGAAAAAATTCATTTTGATGTCTTTGTTCCACATTTTGTAAATTTGCTTTCTCCAATTCTTGATCATAAAATACATAGTTATAATAAATTATATATAACAATAGTAAGATAAATGTGTAATTTAAGAAAATTACTTACTCAATAAAAGGCGAGACTTCATCACACTTTTGGAGAACATAATTTCTTGCTTGCTCTTGTTCTACTACATTTAAATCAACATATTTTTTTTACTTGAAATGATTTTCCAACTTGTAGAAAAATTTTAAACTGTGATTTATTAAACTGTTGTAAGTCACCTTCATAATTTCTTTCATATCTATTTAATCTTGTCTCAAATCTGTTCAAATATCTCGAACAGAAGTGACACACTCTTGTGGAATATAAGCTTCAGCAATACATCCTTCTGGACGGGCTTTATTTCTTACATATGATTTGAGTCTACGAAGGTACCTTTCAGTTGGATACATCAAACGATATTGGGCCAACAATCTTTGCCTCATCAACCAAGTGAATGAGAAAATGGACCATTATGTTAAAAAAGGAAGGAGGGAATGTTTTCTCCAACTTACACAAGGTCAAAACTACACTTTTTTCTAGAAATTGTAGAATGTCTACACTCAATGTTTTAGAGCATAACTCTCTAAAAAGGGAACTAAGTTCAATTAGTGTCTCACAAACTTTATTTCGAAGAACACGAATTGAAAGAGGGAGAAAGTGATGTAAAAATACATGATAATCATGACATTGCATCCCATATATTTTTCCCCCTTGAACATCTATACATCAAGAAATAATGGATGAATAACCATCAGGATACTTTAAATCAACTAGAAATTCACAAAATGCATGTTTTTCTTGAGATGACATGGTATAACATGCATATGGAAATGTGTATTTTCCTTTTTCAATCATGGTCACAAGAAGCTGGACGTATACTCCCATATGAAATCGGGAGTTTATATTGTCTTTTGTCTTGTTTTCAAGATTCATCAATATTTCTATTGTGTTGTCATAAACTTTTTTTTTTCAATATGTATCACATCTAGATTGTTACGTAATTTTATACATCTCCAATAAAATAACTAAAAAGAATACTTGTTTTCTTCCAATTCTTAGGTAATTGAATTTTTCCTTAGTTTATTTTCTTGACAAACTTACCAAATGTCACCTGTATATATTTATTATCAATAAAAATATAAATATATAGATACTAATAAAAAATATAAAAATATAACGAGTTAATGCATAAAGAAAGATAACAAAATTATTACAATTAGCTACAAAAATATAAAATATTATTTATTTAAATATAATTAGTTCATACACTTTAATTAGATATTATCTAATCTGTATATTCAAGTCATTTGATAAAATTATTTCATAATAATAATAATATTTAAATATAAAAAATTATTTAATATAAGATATGACTAAAAAAATTACTTTTTACTTGAATTAGTTTAGATTTACACTAAAAAATATATATTATCTACTATTAATGTTTAAATTTAAAACATAAATTTAAATAAATAAGATAAAAATATAATGGTTATATTTAAACATTTAATTCAATATTTTAATTCAACTTTTAATTAAGATAAAAATTTTAATATTTAAATTTAAAAAATATTTAAATATATAATAAAAAAGTAATAGTTTAAATAATATTTTAAAGAAACACATAATAACACTAAACTAGTCAAATTATTAATATTGTTGAACTGTATCATCTTCAGATAATTGTCTAGGAGCTGGACGATTCACTACAAAAATTCTTAATTTTAACTGGAATTTATTAACGAATGTTACAAAAACCTCCAAGACACATATACACTGGAGGTTTCTCAAACCCGAGGTAAGTGTCAGCGATTTTTTAACAAACCACACAAAATGGTTGGCAGTTTTTTCAAATTGTGGTAAATTTCATTTTATTTTTTCATTTTTATTTTTTCAATTGCATTTAATTTCATGTTTTCAAGGTTTTGCTTCCCGCTCACATCTCCCGCTTCTAGCTTTCATAAAGTTTCTTTTCCTTTTTCAAAAAGTGACTCTTTGGCTTTCAAATTTTATTTTCTCCTTCCAAAAAGATCCTTTCAAATTTTCTTTTCTCATTCCGATCATGACAACTTCCACACAATGAATCGATTTACCCAACATCCAGAGGCTTAAACTCGAGTGTTATATGAAAACACTTTAGGATGAGTTTAAGCAGAAGGTGAATTGAACTTTATAAAATTTTGGCTTTAAAAACAGCTTGAAAACGTTTAGCAAGGCTGGAAAATATTTTAAGCAAAAATGAAGATTTTCAAGAATCTCAAAATCAATGACTTAAGGTGCAACGAGAAAAATAAATCAATTCAAATGCGGATAAATTGATTTATTTTTCTGGCAGAAAGAACAACAATTAAGGTTCACACCAAGAAGATTAAGGCATTTAGCAGATACACAAACACAACTATTAGAAAATCAACTAGAACATGATAATATGCAGTTTGATTGAATTAGAACAATTTCATACAATCAAATTGAAAGATCACAACAACACTACACAAATCAAATCCTTATAAGTGGGCAAATATAATTGCAATGTACCAAGCCAAGAAGTCACCTCTTGCACAAACTGTCAACACTCAAAATAGAAATTAAATCACCCAAATTTATAAACAACCAGTGCAGAATATGGTGAAGGCAATATGATTGACAATGAGATACACAAAAGATTTGAAAGAAATAACCAAGAACCAAAAACCAGATTCACAAAACAACAAAATTTCAAAACCAAATAAAACAGTTCACATTATCACAACAAGACAGATTAAAAAAATTACAGTAAAAACAGATGAGAAGCAAGTCGCAAGATCAACACTCAGCAGTGAACACAAGATGTATATATGGATGCTGAATGTATGGCAAAATGATAAGAACAATTATGTGAAATGGGATTGAATAAACCAACAACAATTATAACTCCTCAGAACAAATTACAGTGCAGATTTACAGAGTTATATCAGCAGAAAAGATAACCAATCAAGCACCACCAGAACTTAACAGGTTGTATGCAGATTTAAGTCCACCAACACAAAATTATTATAGAACCAGTCAATGAACGAAAATTGACAGTTGGCAGTGCAAGAAACCAATCAAGAATGTAAGAGAAGGGTCAAGAGAGAAGAACATAAGCAATTTATACTAGTTCACCCTTCCTCAAGGGCTACATCTAGTCTTCTTTGCCACACCAGCAAAGAAAATTTCACTAAAACATTCAATTATAAACTTACAATCAATCACATAGTTCTCACACCCTGCAAGAACTAAGAACACCACTGAATTAATGAACTACTACCCTCCAGCCCCAATTAATTCAGCAAAACACAAGGCTAAACCCTATAGCCCACACATTAAACAATTGTTTCAAAATTATACAAGATTACAATGAAAGAACACAGATCTTGAAATAAACAGGTTCAATAAAAGGTTAAAAGAAACCCCCTGATCGGCACAACACAAAAGGCCTGCACAAGCTTGAAGATTCTCAATGTTACAACTCAATGGTTAAGACTCAATCTCCAAGAACAAACCCTTCAATCCTCTTGAAAATCAAAATGATCAAGATTGCTCAGAATGTTTTTCACAATTGATGTTCTCGCACTTCTCTGTTTTTGAAATATGAAAACCTAATCATTTTTAAACCCTCAAAACCAAACTATTTTTAAAATGACAGTTAAAACAGTTTGTTACAGAACACGAATAAACCGATTTCACATAAAGGGAAGTCGATTTATTTTGCTACAGAAGGTTGAAATTTAGAACTTGGTTTTCCTTGAAAACTTTGTTATATTATGTTACCTGTCTTAAAGCATGCTTTAAAATGTGCCAATAAGATTCTTCTTTGTAATGCACAGGTTTTCATTTACCTCCAATCACACTCACTCACACTAAGACAAAGCCTAGGACTACACATCCAAATCTACTTGCTTGCTTTTGCTCCTTGCACTTACTTGGCTTCATCAAATACTTAGTCTTGTGAGAGTACTAACATTATAGATCTCAACGTCACCGCGACCTAAACTGGAACCGCGATCATAACTTCTGTCAGAAGTAGAGGTGAAGGTGATTCTTTGGTAAGGATATTGACCGCCGCCAAAGGCGACGAGGACAGCGGCGTCTTAGCGGTGGAAGAGAGCGCGACTTCGATTGTGGATTTGGTTGACGCGTCTCCTACTCCTTCAAGTGAATCATGTTGTAGAATTTAGAGCAAATGTTCATGATAGCGGAACTACCGAAGAAGTTGTAGTTGTTCGTGCAGAGACGGTAACCTTCCGATACAAATATTTTTTTCTCTACTAATTAGCTTGCATATGTTTTTCTTCAATCTCAAAATTGATTCTTTTCATATGAAGTTTTATTGAGATTAGTACCTCCATTTCCAAGAAGATTTACTCATACTTTTGTTATCATTTCCAATTTGCTAGGTTTTCCTTTCACTCCCTTCACTATGTTAGTGAATGAACATTGTTGTATATGAAAATTTATTTAACTTTTACTTGTCATTTATTTGTGTAATTGAATGTGAATTTGATGTATCAAAAGCTTTATGGGACTATTAGAAAAGCATGTATTTCATGCTTTCTTTTTCAACAAATTTCTATTTTGTTCATACTTCACTGTTTGATTTGTAAGGCTCTGGCTTTGTGGATGTTGTCATTGAGAGTCACAATCCGGCTAAGTGTTGGCCTTTAACTGGATTCTACGAACATTCCCAAGCCTTGTAGAGAAAACATTATTGGCAACTCGAAGACTAAGCAACTAGTCAAACTTCCCATGACTCTCTCTTTATCGATGATTCTAATGAAATTCTGCACATTAGTGAAATGACAAGGTCGAAAGATTGAGCCCCGAGTTTCATGCAAGCCTTCAGAGAGGCACTGGTAGACTGTATCCTACATGATCTTGGGTATATGAGACATGCTTTCAAATGGTCAAATTGAAGAAAGGTTGGCGGACAAGTATGAGAGCACGTAGATCGAGCTACGACTTCTGGGTTGATGTAAGTTATTTTCCCTAGTTGTGGTCAAACATTTTGAAACCTCTACTTCAGATCACGATCCTATAGTACTTAATAGTCAAGGTCAACCAAGGGTATCCAGGCCCTATAATAAGTGATTTTGATTTGAGTCAGTGTGGCTGAGCCACAGCAAGCTCGAGGGAGGTTGTCACTACAACTTGGAATAACCTAGTTAATGAATCAACCCTTTATCGTGTCTATTCTTCCCCTTTGTGATATATTAATCAATTAAACAAAAATAGATAACCATTGTATGCAGTCCCATTCATCTTTCATTGCACCTATGCTTTTGTCGTGAGTTCACACTTTTAGTGAACAAGTAGGAATGCAATGGGGTATTGTATTGCTTTTAATTAATTTACTACATATCTTACATGACATCTTTGGAAAGGTAAATGGTGTTGATATTTGAGGTTTTTTTATTTGTTTGTGGAAATTGATCTTGTTGTTGACTAAAATAGCATAATATTGAGGTTTGGAATATGTATTGTTTTGAATTCTTATTATCATACTTACGTTTTTCTAATTGTACATAGAGATATATTTGATAAACCTTGTTTAGGAATTGCTTGTCCAGTGAGGAGAGTGCCTCTGTTGTTTTGCTTACAATGTTCTATACTTTACATTTCAATGCTATACATTCTAATGACTTTTCTATTCGCCAAAATATGCTTCTATAAAATATATTTCCCACAATAAATAAAGCCATATGCCTTTGTAAATTTATGTTCTTTTAACACTGCTTATAATATTGCTCGCATCGGTGTTGTACTACCATGGTTTTGTGTTCGGTTCTGTCAGTCTTCGAACTTATTGTAATTCTCAGAAAAAGAAAGAGGAACAAAAAAGAGAAAACAATTAAGCTTCCGGTTGATTCCGAGAAAATTTAAAGGAGAAAAAATTGAAACATCGGGTCATAGCTGGAAGGAAATAATATATATAAGTAGAAACCAAAAAAATGAAAAAATACAGGTTGTGAAATTAAAGAAAGTAGGGTTATAAATAACCGAAATAATGATTAATGTGCATTAAGAAAACTGTTGGAAGTAATAGGGGTTTCAAAAACCGTTGGCAGTAACGGGGGTTTCAAAAATTGCTGACAGTAACAGGGGTTTCAAAAATCACAGGTAAATAATTTTTTTCTAGGGGTTAGTCAAAACCGTCGGTAATACGTTAGCGACGTTGGATTTACTAGAGGAAAAGAAAATCGTGGTAATGCGCTTAACAGATGTTAAAACCGTAAAAAATGCTAAATATAATCCCAGTTAAAAAAAATTGTTGTAGTGATTTTCTTTAGTACCATCGAAAGATTTTGCATTATTTCTCCAAGAATGATCAAGTGGAAAAAATCAACAACTTCCCATATAACAATTTCTTTTTCATTTGGTAAACTTAAGGACCGTGTATCCCCATTACAACAAAGACATGCAAATTTTCCTTTAGTTCTTCATCTTGATAGATTTGCATATGCGGGAAAATCATTAATAGTCCACAAAATTGATGCCTGTAATTGACATGCTTCTTTCATTGACGCGTCATGTGTCTATACATCGTTCTCCCATAGTTCTTTCAATTCATCAATCAAAGGCTGTAAACATACATCAATGTCATTTTCAGGAGCTTTAGGACCTGGAATAAGTATTGATATTATTAAATAAGGATATTTCATGCACCTCCAAGGTGGCAAATTGTACAGAACTAAAACAACTGGCCACACATTATATGAATTGCTCATATTTCCAAATGGATTAAAACCATCACTTACTAGACCAAGTCTGACGTTACGTGAATCTGCCGCAAAGTATGGATATTGTGAGTCAAAATTCTTGCAAGCAATAGAATCATCCGGATGTCTCATTTTCCAATCTTAATTAAAAGGCCTATCTTTGTGCCACCTCATCTCTTTAGTAGTATTAGATGTCACATACAATTGTTGTAACCTTGGAAGGAAAATAGCGCATAAGGTAACTTTTTATGTGGATCTTTATATCTGGGAAATTTACAGGTTGGACAAGAAGTTGACTTTAAATAGTCACCTCAATAAAGAATGCAGTCATTCATACAAGTATCTATTTTGGTGTAATCATATCCAAGGTCATGAATAATTTTTCGAGCTTCGAACTACGATTTAGGAACTTTATTTCCTAGTGGAAATGTTTTTATTAACAAAGTAAGTATGGAATCAATTACTTTTGCACTCAAACCAAAAAGACATTTGATATTCAATAATTGAATAATAAATGATAACTTGGAGAAGTTTCTACAGCCAAGATATAATTCTTGTTCAACATCCTCTAGTAGTTTATAAAACATGGATTTTTTTCATTCATTATATTATACTTTGGACTTGTATACCATTTTTCCTTGCTTTTTTTGGTATCTTCAACATTAATAACACTCTCAATATCACGTAGCATACTTTGAATCCCATTACTATAATTTTTCTTATAATCATCTTCTTAATATTCCTTCGCTACTTCTCTATGAAGATCACATATACCATAATCTCTTTTTTATCCCAATTGTGATCATGTGCTCATATATAATTCTTTTAAACTGAAAGAAATTATTGTTGCACTTTTTGCACGGACATCATATTAACTTTCCTTCCTCAAGATCAATAAAAGCAACTTCAATAAAGTCTATAACTCCTTTTTCATATACAAGTTGTGTTCTATCAATTATTTTCATCCAACTTTTATCTAATCCCATACATATTAAAGAAAAATATTCTATTAACAATACGAGAAATTCTACAATTAAATGTGTTAAAGTGCAAAATGAAAACATATATTTAAAAAACATGAAATCACATCATAAATATTTTGTACGAAAAAAATTGAGAACTTTAAGATACTAAAATCTAAGACCAGGTTCTATATATATATATATATATATATATATATATATATATATATATATAATGAACAACGAAATTTAGTTAGCTTGAACACTAAATTAATTCACCAATAAAATCAATTTAAATAAAATTAACTGAATTGTCCAAGGTGAAAACAAGTGAGGCTTCAAGATTTGAAGAATGATTATCTGAGCTGTTGAGAAATATTGAGTAGAGATTTACCTTTATAAGATTTTCAAATGGAGAGAGAATTAAGAGTATATGAGTACCCAATGAGAAAGATTAAGTGAGTACTCCCTCAGATAATCAATATGTAGGTTTTTGAATTTATCTTGAAATTTTCAAAGATAAGTTTGTTACTCTCATTCCATCAGTTATAACCAAATTAATCATCATGTATATGTTAAATAATTATCTTTGCATATATAGTAACATATTTAAAATAAAACAAGAGAAATATGTTACTTTATTAGAAGATCTATAAAAAATATAAATCTTATTTATTAACATTCATTATAAACAACATAAATATTGAAGTATATATTGGAGTGATACATCTTCTGGATCTTGAAGAATTTTAGTGAATACTCTCTATAAAGATTTCAATGATATTAATAGTTTATGATAATTTCATTGAATAATCTTTATCCAATTCTACCAGTTTCTATTATATCAAATTATGCATTTTTGATATTTAAAAAATCAATATAATTATACTTCAAATTTAAATTTTTAAATTAAATTAATAAATATAATTATATATTAATATATTAATTAATATAAAATATTTTCTTTGGCACATTTACTTGGTGCTTTGAGGGATCTTCACAAAACTTTTGATGATCTTTCAATATTTCAACTAACAGACCTTCACATAATTCCTGACCCTTTCAATTATTCAGTTTCTCAAACTTTTGCCTTTCAATTTTTCAGACCTTCACACAATTCTTGCCCCTTTTAATTTTTTAGTTTTCTAAACTTTTGCCTTTCAATTTTTCAGTTTCCCAATCTAACATACCTTCAATAATTCTTGCCCCTTTCAACTTTCAGTTTTTCAAACTTTTGCCTTTCAATTCTTCAGCTTCCCAATCTAACAGACCTTCAAACAATTCTTGCCCTTTCAATTTTTTAGTTTCCCAAACTAAAAAATTTTTTTAGTTTCCCAATCTAACAGACCTTCAGACAATTCTTGCCCCTTTCAATTTTTTAGTTTCCCAAACTTTTGCCTTTCAATTTTTCAGCTTCCCAATCTAACAAGACCTTAACACTAAATGCATAGTCGTGATTAAGAAGGATTTCACATTTGGCATCCATGTCCATGAAAGAATGACAAGTTAAAGAATGAGAGTACTCAGACATTAACTAGAAAGGAGACATGGAGTGTCATCTCTAAAACTCTATCGTGAAAGGTAACATTCTTTTGTATCAATCAAATATTTTTTGTTTTTCTTTTTATCTATGCAACGTGAAAAGATCTAACAAATCAACAAATTGATTCGCAATATAAAATATATAGTCACGTTCTCTATTGTTATAATATAGAGATATATATCTGATTAAAGGCAAATTAGAGTTAAGGCTATTACAACAAAGACGGTGGAGATCCTTCACACAAACACAGATCAGAAGGCTGTTAGGGTGTGTAATGCTGCAACGTGGAATTCTGTTGCAAAAAACAGAAACAATAAGTCAATTTTACAAAAATTAAAATTAGTACTTACTGGCGTGCTTGATCTGTTTGATATTAGCAACATACCCATGGTTTGGTTGAAGGGAAAAGTATAAATTTGGCCAGAAAAATTGCAGAAGTGGCTATTAGTGATGGAGCATAGAGCGTAACAAAGCATATTGTACTCTAAGAGAGATAATTCATCAATATAATTTGTCAAGCACTCTAGTTGCAGAGAAGGAACCTGACAAAACAAAAAACACACTCCAGAATTATATTTCTTAGTAATTATAGCCTTGTTGAATTGCACATAAATAAGTAATTATAGCCATGTCCAGAACTGTATTTCTTAGTAATTATAGTCATGTTCAATCACACTTCATAATTGTATTTCCTAGTAAATAAAGCCAATTGGGATGAGCAAAGGAGTGAATAAGTAGAGACATGAAGGTAACATAGCCCAACTGAATATAAATAAGAACCTAATTCCAGAATTTTGTCAATGGAGACATAAATAAATGCTAGCATTGAAACATATGGATGATTTGGATGAACGCTACTGATTGTGGTCAATTTTTTGGGTGCTGAGATGAAGTAATAAGGAAGGCAACCACCAAGTTGAACAAGTGCTCCCATCCACTTACTCTTTCCACCTTTTTCTTTAAACAATCTTCCAAGGAGTATTGCAGCTGATCCACACACCAAGATAAGATATTAAAAGGCAGATGAGACATCAAATGACTGTTTTATTAGGAAGTTTATCTTTTAGCACTTTAAATGTTTTATCAAACAAAGTGAGTTATATTATTATTAAATTTTTTTATTAATATTTCTATATTTTTATATTTTTAAAATATTATTAATTTTTTTATTCATATTAGTGATTTATTTTATTTATTTTTCAAGATTAAAATTCTTGAAAATATTATGAATCATCCAACTATTGAACCAAGATAATTGTGGTAAAAGTTGCTATTTAGAGTCAAGTACGAAGATTAATAATAGTCAACAATATTGTCAAGACTCAACATTGTATAGTTGCTTTATTGGTAACAATGTTTATTGCTCTTAAGAGTAAGAGTAGTTCTAAGTTTAATTTCCATTATAAGGTTTAGTACAAGTTAGTTTTCCTTAGTATCATCAAGTGTGGGGCACATTTGTGGTTATGAGGTTGTTTTGCATCTCATCCCTTTCCTTTATGTGGTTGTTGTTTCCTTCAATAGTGAACTTTTTGTTCTTTGTGTATAAATGGTTGGGATATCATGAAACGTCCCAGTTAATTCATATCATTTTTTCCAGTAAAAAAATTAGAATTAAGTTTGATTTTATATATATTATTGTATATTTTATTTGTTGTATTTTTAAATATAATGAATATTTATATTTATATTTTATGTTTATTTATTTTAGTTAATATGTATTTTAAAATTTTAAATATGATTTGCCTATTAATTATGATATGATATTTATTACAAACTATCATAATTTCTAATAATAATGATAAAATATAATAATAAGAAACAATTAATAGCTAATTATCATATAAATTTTGACAATAAAATGTTTTCAATTATAATAAATTAATGATAATAATAATTAATTTATCACTATTGTTTTATATATATGTGATATTTTATTATTGTCACAATTGTTTTTTATACTTGTAATATTTATTATTGTTATTATTATATAGAATTATTAGTGATAATTTTATGTGTGACAATAAAACTTAATTTTAGTAACATCTAAAATTGTTGTCACAAGTATATCAATGATAAAAGTACTATTGACAATTTAATTATTGTCACAAGATATTAATAATGACATGTTTTTAATTTATAGTGGTAAATATTTATGTCACTAAAAATAATTTTTTTAGGTAACATATATAATTCTCTTAAATTTATTTGAAGAAAACACTTTTTAAACTTCTTGGCGTTTTACTTTCATATCAGAGTCATGATCATAACCCTCATCCCTTATACAATCAACATCAAGATTAAGAAACTTCAACCCATCTTGTAATTCATTAAAAATTATTAACCCATGTATTTTGATCACTTTCAAAATTCTAAAAAGTACCCTTTAATTTTTATTTTATTAATTTATATGTTTACACATTCTAGTATTAGAATCGTTTGTTCTTGACTACTTACATCAGGTTACAATAAAATATGTTTAAACAATGTTTTTCCTTTTTTTTTAAATGATCTTTATTGTGGAACTTCTAACACAATGAACCAAAAGGGAGATTAATTTATTTCGAATTTGACGATTTTGAATGCACTTAACATGATCTTTTATTATCACATCAAAGTTTGCAATCATTTCAATTAATCCATAAAACTACGTTGTTATCTTGATATAACTTTTCGTTTGATTTAGAAAATTAAAATTATATTTTTCGGGTTTTCGTTTGATTATCAAAAAATCAATTTGTATTTTGTGAGATATTTTCTTGCTATTTTTATCATTTTTTTAATCTAATTTTACTTACAATTATCTTAAATTCTAAGATCATAACAATATAACACTATCCAATTGAATACTATTCACCTAGATAGAAAAGAGGGAGGGAGGTTCATTTAGATCTACATACATGCAAGGATTTGAGCGTGTGAATTTGCGGGAAAGGGAGGTTTGTGGTCAACGTTGTCGTGTAAAGAAACAAGACAAAATACATTTGACAAATATGAGAAGATGAATCTGTCTCTGTTTTTTTTTTCACTATGCATGCATGCTTTTTTTCACTGTGCATGGTTGAAACATAACAGAGATTCCATGCACAAAGATTCTTAAAGCTTTGCAAAGATTCGTTTGACTGGTTAAGCATTTGAATTTTGGCATTAAAAAGGCAGCTTGGCATAACGTTGGTGCACCGTTGTAATTTGCTTTGGTAGTTGGTTCCCAGGTTAAGCTGCGGGTGTGATTGATTTGGTTCTTCGTGTTCCTTGAGGTGGTGGCATATGCAGTGTAGTTTCGGTGTTTGGTTGGTGCAAGTTCAATTGGTGAAGGTTGTGTGTGAACTGTAGTGTGTCTAATATCGTATGAAGGTGGTGGTGGCTGCGGTGGTTTCGTGGTTAATGGCTTAGTTATGCTCTTTTGATGTGGAATTTGTTCTTCATGGTTCGGAGATGGAGGAAGGCGTGCGGAAGCATTAGTAAGATGAGTTGAACTTGTTGGAATGAAGTGATGTTCTATGAGAAAAGGTTATTAAAAGAGGTGACGTCAACTTTTAATTATGTTGTAGGTTAGACATTCTCAAAGAAATTCTAGCATAGAACTCAAGAACAAGTGAGTTATAAATTTGACAAAAATTATCTACTTATTCAAAGTTAAAACAGCTACTTATTCAAAGTTAAAACAGCTACTTATTTATAGTATACGGGGCTTACCAATTTTGGAGCCAACTCAGAATTTAAAATTCAAATGAAATCAAAATTCAAAAACCCTCTAACCATTACTTGACATGTGGAGTCATGCTTTCTTTTCATGCCTAAAAACTCTCCATGTGTCCATTAAAACTGTGCCAATCCACCTCAGCCCTAGGTAGCACCGTCCTCCTCCACCTCAACCCTAGGTGTGCAAGCAACCTTCCAAATTAGTCGTAGGTGCTACATTACTTTACCTTAGGCGCTACTTTATTTTCTAAGTGTAATTATATTTTACAAAATTTATTACATCTATTTTGAAAAATAAATTCTATGCTACTAAGAAAAAAAAAAACAAATACATCATCCACACAAAAATCCCAAATTGTTTTGTACACAATAGAAAATTTGTCCAAGTTTGGTTATGTATTAACTTTAAATTTTTCTTGTTTAGTATTCTCTTGTCCATGGCTCTCGTTGTTGGTCCTTTATTAAGAAGTTTTAAATCCGCGGTGGTTTGTTTAGAAGTAAGTTTTATTACATTGAAGTAAACTTTTATGATTGAAAATGGTTAATTGGACATTGACTTACACAAAGAGGACATGTAGAATGAAAGTTGCATGATGATAATTAATTGTCTATTTTTCCATAATCAATTATGTGTAATATTTGTCACTGATAATCAATTATTTTCCAGGAATAATTGATTGTGGGTTTAGTTTAAAGAGGATAACTGATTATATATGTGCCATAATTTATTATATGTTTTTGCTTAATAACATAATCACTTATAATATTAGATAATTAATTATGGCATTTTTTTTCGTTGTTCATTTGTTGTTGTATGATTTATGTTTGCATTTGGTTGAAGTTTAGATTGTCCTTAAGTTATATGAAAGTGAGTTGAACATGAAATAAGCAATGTTATGTGCAGGTTCATTGGAAGCAAGTGTAAGAACAAAAGATGAATAACATCTAATCTAGCTACTAGAGACACTTTGCTCTTATAATAGCCTTTCAAAATGTTGGTTCTATGAATGTCCAAATACCATTTTTCTAGAACTAATCTAACTCCTCTTTCATGGCTTCAACCTAACTTTCATCTTCGGGAACTTCCTTTACACTCTTAGGTTTAATTTGAGAGAGCATAGTCATTTGGTTTCTTACTTTGGATCTCGTTGAAACACCTTTGTTGGGATCTCAAATGATTGCATCTACTGGGTGTTTTTTCTTTAGAGTAGAATGTATTCCTGCTGGAGGTTCATTTGTTACTCTATGTTCATCATCTAATGCCTCCTATAGATCATCTAATGATTTCTTCGATGTGTCCAGAGTCTTAGATTCATTATCTATCTTAAGTAGACTATCTTTTAATTCCTACATATTAAATATAAGTATATCTTCTTGCTATGATAATTTCTTATTAGGCATGTAATCCTTAAACCTTACATGAATTGCTTCTTCCTCTATTAAAGTTCTAGACTTATTATAGATTCTACACGCTTTAGATGTTTCAGAATGTTGATGGTTAGATAGAAGAATGTTGGTTTGTTGAGCAAATTCTTCATATGTCAAATGTTTCTTACCTAAATATTTTCTCCATCCAACTATACAAACAATAATCAATATCATTAAAAATATACCATTTAGGAGCAAATGTGATGAAATCTTCTTCTAAGGTTCATTTATAAAAAATATTCTAAAGATGAACACTTCAACACTACAAGTATGGTTAACAATCCAAATAACTAAGCTAAAATTGTGTATAAAATATGTTCATCACATGTCCTTTGTCTTCCTTAAACATATAACTTAAACAAAAGCATTGATAAACATTCCCTCATTAAGCTGGGATTTTTTTTCTTATAATCATCCCAAGCAATCTTTAAAATGATGTTGGAGGCTTGAGTCTTCTTATAATAAATAATGTCACGAACAATTTAGAAAAGTCATCAAATAAGGATATGGACCAGTTTGGTACATTACTAAACCAATCTAGTGTGACTCCACTGAAAGTTTTTATAAATATTTTTGCATGAGACATGTTAAAGCCTCTATTGATGAGAATTTGGGCTCAAAATGTATTTAAGTAGTAGTTGTGATCTTGGGATCTCATGAACAAATCAATTTTTTTGGACCATGTAATGAGTTGGGATCGACTCACCCATATCCTACTTGAAAATGGTTGGAAGTCATCTACTTCAAGTATAAACTCAAATTTTATCACTCGTTAGTGGGATAGTTGTGTTTTTAATGTTTGTTTAGCTCTTTCTTTTGTTGGAGATGATTGTGTATCATCAATGAACCCTCTATACATTTGCTTACTTCCTTATTCTCCCTTATTAAATCTTTCTGGACTTGTTCGACCTTCTTATCCCTCTGTTTGGTCTCCTTACTTTATTGCATAAGTCATTTATGATTTGTTTGTTTCAAAACAAGAGCTATTATCTTGTAATGTTAATGGAATTTCTCATGGTTTAAGTTTTCTTATTTTAATGAAAATGAACAATTTTACTTGCTCTATATTGAGCGAAATAAAATGTTATAGGTAAAGAGTCTTTATAAAAAGTTTCCAACTCTAACCAAAACATTCTGTTTTAATTTCTCTCATTAGAGTTCTTGACCAATTTGTAAATTTAGATCTGTGCTCATTTGTTGATCTCTTTTGATCCATGATGCTAGTACTACTTGTTCTCAAAGTTTTCATACCCAAAAAAAAGTACATAAATCTATTTTTCTAAATTTGTAAGTCTTTATTCAAGTATACTTACCAATAATTACATAGTTATACAATCCTCACATAATAACGTACATACACCTAAAAACTTTTTAATCTCAATATAAAATTACTCACAAGTCAATTTAATAGTGTACATCACCCTTTTGAAGATACAATATAATTTATAATTATTCATTTATTTATCTTTATCCTAGATCCTAGCAGAGAAATATAAGTTAATAAATTTAATCATATATTTTATAGTTATTTTTTACTTTTATATTAAAACAATTTTACTCATAGATATAACTTTTTATATTTTCATAAAGCAAATTATAATTTAGTTACAACATAATTTTTATAATATTAATAATATATACTAGTTAAACAATTCAATTTTTGTTTTTAACTTTATATTTTAAAATTTTCAATTCTAATTTAAATAGTTTTATTTAAATTTTAATTAATATGATATTTTAAATAACATAAAGAAAACTTCTTTGTTATTATATAAAAGAGATAAATGTTGTTTATTAAAAATATAAATATGTATTTAAAAATTAAAAGAGATAAATATCATTTTAATAATTAAAAAAGAGTGTGTAAGTGTGATTTAACCTGTAGGAAGTAAGTGAAATTTGAGTATTATCAACCAAAATAATGGCTTACAATTAGAACATCGCTATGAGATCCGTTGGGAGGATTTTATTGGGTCCAATAGAGTGTTTAATTTATCCCTAACATGAGCTCGTGATGAACCCTGAACCCCTCACTCCAACTTTTCCCAAAACTTTTGAAGCGCTAAAATTTCAGGTTTCAGTCATCTCTTCCTCAATTTTAGGTTTGGTGAAAACTCTCTCTCACGTAGAATTGCTCGTTCTACTTTTAATATGCTTCCATTTATGTTCTCTGGGTAGTGCTTCTGGATTCAAATAAACCATAGTTCTTATGCAATTAATTGTTGTCATAAACACTTCTCATTTTCTGTTACTCAGACACTCAAAAAGCTTTTTCCAACTCATTATACTGTGAAGCTTAATTCAGTTCCTGATTGTTTGTTTCGAAATTCTGAAACTCACCCTCATGCGTTCAATAATATATCGTGCTATTATTGTTGGTGATTCCCGTTGCATATGTTATACATCTAGGAATTCGTGTTATTCTCTAGGAATTAGACATTTTTCCCATAAAGAACAATGTGAAGAAGAGCTTACCAGGTACCTGGACATTCTCACTGTGAAACTTGGCAAAGGAAGCAGTGAGGAAGAAACCCTTCACACCCTCTTGAACGATGAAGCTTGTAATGACATACCCATCTCCCAAAACCTTGTTCACCTGTTGCTCCAGCGATACAAGGATGATTGGCAGTCTGCACTCGGGGTATTCAGATGGGCTGGTTCACAGTCCAGCTTTAGACATTCGCCGGAGTCATACGATATGATGGTCGATATATTGGGTAGAATGAAGGTTATGAAAAAGTTGAGGGATTTGTTAGAAGAAATGCGTAAGAGTGGTCTGGTTACTATGAATACTGTGGCTAAGGTAATGAGACGTTTTGTTGGGGCAGGGCAGTGGGTAGATGCAGTGAAGATATTTGATGAATTGCAAGCTCTTGGGTTGGAGAAGAACATAGAATCTATGAATTTGTTGCTTGATACCCTATGCAAAGAGAAATTTGTGGAGCAAGCTCGTGAAATTTTCTTGGAGCTGAAGCAGCACATTGCTCCTAATGCTCACACGTTCAACATATTTATTCACGGATGGTGCAAAATCTGCCGTGTGGACGAGGCACATTGGACAATTGAAGAGATGAAAGGATATGGTTGTCGCCCTTGTGTTATAAGTTATTCCACTATCATTCAGTGTTACTGTCAAGAAGGGAATTTCAGCAAGGTGTATGAACTTCTTGATGAAATGCAGGCTCAAGGGTGCTCAGCTAATGTGATAACTTATACCACTATCATGAGTGCACTGGCAAAGGCTGAAAACTTTGAGGAAGCTTTGAAAGTACCTGAGAGAATGAGGTCTTCTGGATGTAGTCCTGATACACTTTTCTTCAATTCGTTCTTATATACATTGGGGAGAGCAGGTAGATTAGATGATGCTGTCCATGTATTCAACGTGGAAATGCCTAAGGCTGGTGTTTCCCCAAATACATCCACCTATAATTCATTGATTTCTATGTTTTGTTATTATGCTCAAGAAAAGAGAGCTTTTGAAATACTACAGGAGATGGAAAATTCAGACTATTGTAAGCCTGATGCTCAGACTTACCACCCATTGATCAAGTCTTGCTTTAGAACTGGAAAAATAGATAGTGTGTTGAATGATATATTAAATGACATGATTAATAAATATCATCTCAGTCTTGATCTTTCAACATATACGCTGCTAATTCACGGGCTTTGTAGAGGAGATAGATGCGATTGGGCGTTCTCTCTGTTCGAGGAGATGATTGATCAAGATATAATTCCTAGATTCAGAACTTGCCGATTGCTATTGGATGAAGTCAAGCAGAAAAATATGTTTCAAGCTGCTGAGAAAATTGAGGATCTTCTGAGAAAATTGTAAATGCATGAGCCTCTTATTTTTGTGCTCACACTACATTGTTGCACATTATTTTATCCTTTTTTGATACAAAACCAGGACTAATAAAGAAGAAAATGGCATGGAAATTTTTAGAATCGTATATCAATGGCTCGAGTGCTCATTTCTTATCTGCTTAGCCTTTTAGTTGCTTCCCTTTGATTAATACAAGTTTTGAGATCCTTGTTCATATTTGCTCCCATATTGTGCATCATAGCCTCCACTTTTGAAAAGACTTTAAAGGTTATGTGCTATCCCTTTTATTTCTCTTTACTTGGGCCATACTATTTTCCTTGGATTGCTCAAAAATTTCTTCTTTGCTGGCATGACTGGTTTAATAGCTCCCGGGTTTAGATTGAATTAGATACCTGTCCACATAATCTTGAATTTAGGCTCCTTTAGAGTAGATAAAGGAATGTCTTCACCTATGTTACATTCGCTGCATTGCAAAGCATATAAATAAAACATGGATCGGCCAAGGTGTAAGAATCATGTTGAGCTATATCATGCAAATTTTGGCTCAAAATGTGCATTGAATAATTAAAAAGCAATTAGCAAGGGACAGTGTGACTTTCAAAGTATTTTTGAGAGTGGAGTCTATGTTTATGGGAGCCAAAGTGAACATATATAACTCCTACGACATTCCCTTTACAGATGAAGATTTGCTAATTGTCATACATTTGAAGGATTTTAGAAGACAAAGAAGGATAGGAGCAGGAAGCTGGTAAAGTAGATGAGCAAACTGAAGAATGAAGTTGTTCTATATAGTAAATGGGATAAAAATGCTTAGAAGATAGCTTTTGTACAAGTTTTTTGATAGTTATTTTGTGTTGATGCGATGTCTTTAAAGGTTTCATTTTTTTGAGTGGTGATGGTTTTTGGTTAGGATGTAAATGCTGTGAATTTACTATTTGGGGATTTACTGTCAGTTGTTAAGCTCTTTTTCCAAGGAATAAAACAACTTCAAAATTTTTATCTTCTGGGGAAAAAACTCTTTGATGCAGCATATGTTAAACCTTCATTCGTTCCCTTATTACCAAGTTATATAAATCACAAGATATATGAAACTACAGGCTCAATTAATCATGTCCTAATTTGTTATACTTTCTGAAGAGTATTCAAGCCCAAAGATCAGCAATTGATTACAAATCTTCATGCTTGTGTATGCATTAGGCACTGCCTTTAGCCTGCCGTAAATTATCAAGAATTTAAGATTCACTAATAGAATTTGAATGTCTTATAAATATCACTGTTTTGAAAGGAAATCAAGTAACGTATTTGAATAAGAAATTTTATAATTTTTAAAAAATTTAAATTGTTTTTATTTAAAAAAAAATTCATTTTTATAATGATTAGTTTATTATTCAGATAGAGTATTTCACATACTACTAAATATGAAAGTTGCAATTGATGTTAATCGGAAGAATTCCAAAGATATCGATAAAAGAAAGTATTACAAATGTTAATAAAAAAACATGGTTGGCATCTGCTAAAAATAGTCTTATTCACGTTAATGTCAATCCAAAAATAATTTTTTATCTATATTGACGGAGAAATTATTTTAATAATGTTGATTAGCATTAATCAATCTAACTTCCATCAACTTCGATGAAACAATCTTGATTTACATTAACCAAAAAAGTCAACCAAAATAACTTCTATCAACATGATGAAACAATCTTGATTTACATTAACCAAAAAATAATTTTATTTGTATTGATAAAAAAAACTCTAAGTGACATGGGTTGGAATATAGTTTTGTTATTATTGGTAGAGAAAATTTTAATTAGTGTTGGTTTACAGAAAAAGTTATATACGTTTTAATCAACATTAATAAAAAAATCTTAATTGATCTTAATTGAAAATAATTCCAATTGATATTAATAAAAAAAAACTTGTGTTTGACATTAGTAAAAAAATGTTGTAATTGTTGAAAAAATAAAATCCTTATTGACCTCACTAATGACAACCAAAAAGTAATTACAAAACATCATATGAGAAAATAACGTTTAGTTAACCCTTTGACATTATTCTAACCAAAATCAAACTTAAGAAATAATTTAAGAAGATATATAGACTTTCAGAAATGAGAAAGTATGAAAAATATAAATTTTTTACTTTTTTAAATTGAATTTTAAATTAATTAATATTAATTAATCACTCTCATTTGTCATAAATAAATTCTAATTCTATATAAAAAAATATCTTCTAAAAATTTCTCATCCAAAAACACTATAACTTTCAATTCAACATCTCTCTACTAAACTGCCAATTAAATTTTATTATTTGAATTTCAAATTTATATGCATTTTACTTTGTCCTCAATTGGCTTTCAATTTACAAATGTGATGACATGACCAATATAAAATATTTCATTATAGGATGTAATTGCATATTTTACTATTGAACTTTTACAGATTTTACTTCTAAGCTTTCAATTTACTATATGAATTTCAAAATTCTAAGTTTATTTCATCAATTTTGTAACGATGTGATGATGTGATTAAAAAATAAAGTGCGAAAAGTGATGTTGTGATAAGATGACCAATAAATTAACTAGAAAATTTTCATATTAGATTGATGAGAAATGATATTACGATTAATAATTTATATTATTTTAAATGAAACAAAATGAATTGTCCACTATGAAGGTCTTAAGAAAGTGTTATAATTAAATGTTATGATGTCATTATGCGTTCTAGTTTGGATGGATGTTAAGTAACATTGTCATTTGATGCTCTGATATTGGTTCGAGGTTAAAAAATGGAGCTATTTCTTTATTGGGCAGGAAATGAAGCAAATATGAAACTAAATTAGTGTACAAAACTTATTGAAATAATAATTCATGAATTTTGGATCATTCATTGTTATAATTTTTGTGCTATCTAGTATGATGACAGCAATATCTTTATTTTTTTATTATCATTAGATGATAGTAATAATTTTTAAAACATTAATTAGGAGAAAATTAGATTAAATATTTAGAATAGTTTTAGACCAAACTAATATTTTAAAAAAATTATCTATTTTTGTTTACTTTTACAATTCTTTAAAAATATAATCTATACATTTTTCGAACTTTTATATTTTAACTAACAGGTATTAAATTTAAATAAAGTAAAACTATTTATTTAATGGTCCACCATAGTCCAGGTAATATAATTTATGTTAGAAGATAAAATATCAGAAAGTCCTCACAATTATTATTATTATTATTATTATTATTATTATTATTATTATTATTATTATTATTATTATTATTATTATTATTATTATTATTATTATTATTATTATTATTTAAAAACAATTTTTAAATATATTTATGCATTATTACTACTTTATTTATTTAATTAAATATTAAATATTAAATATTAAATTAAATATAATTTAATTTAAAAACAATTTTATTTTTATTATTATTATTATTACTTTAAAATAGTGTATGATTGTCATGCTTCGGATCATATTATTTTGACTGAATCAAGACATTCAATTAGATCCAATTTTCAGGAGCTCAACGTGTAGGATTCTGACCCTCACTTGGTTAGCTTTTATGTTTATATGCCAGAGGGAGTTCAAGTTGGATGTCGTGATGGATATATGATATATCCAAGTGAGGGACCCTTCTTTTCCTCAATTGATCAACCTAGGCGGATTAGGTTATCTAGGCATGGGTATTAGGAGACTTTAAGTATGTTGGAAGGAGCCAAGAGGGTGGAGCTTGAAAAGATGAAGTTTGAGTGGTTGGAGTTTGGATATGGATGAGGCTACGACCTCAATTGACAAAGAATGTATGATAGTTTGAGGGATAAAAGCATTGAAAGGGGTTGTTAAGGTCTCGACCCCTTTTCCCATGTCTCTCTTCTTCTTAAAATTTTAGAAGTTAAAAAGAAGGTCTTTTTTCAAAGTAAGAACTCCAACCTTAGTGTACAACTTTTTGTAGTCAAAAACATTGCCCATGATGTCTAATAACAAAATAACAGATGTTAAAAAATAACATAATATGATATTTGACAGTATACAAGAGATCAATCCTTACCAAAAAACAAAATCATGGGGTCCTCGACAATGGACACATTAAAAAGTGTTTGACTGTTAATGGGACGAGAAAGATTCTTAATGATTTTTATATTGATTTTCTTCTTTGCCGAAAGGAGTACTTGACTCAAAATTTAAATGTGCCTATTCTTTGCCAGTATAAAGAAAAAATTGGAGTAAAATTTGAAAAAAGAAGAAGAAAAGACACTTCTGATGACCTTGGGATGAACATTTCAATTTGAAAATTTTATTTTTGAAAATTTTGAAGGACGATGTATATATGGTGAAAAGAGGGTTATGTTGAGCTTCGTTTAACGAAACCAAATCAACCTTATAACCATGCTTGAGTTGATAGAAATACATGAACTTATTTTTAGTTGGCCGTATATCGACAGAGTAATCGAAAAGCTTGTGGAAAAGTCCCGCTATTTAGAGAAAGTTGTTTGGGAGGCACATTCATTACAGTAAGCATTCAACTTTTAGAAAGAGACAAGGGAAAAAGATATTGAGTTCCTTAACAAAAAACTTGTACACAAAGGTAAAATCCTCGTCATTGGGCAAACATTTCATGTAAACTCGATTTGAGTTATCACAAGCCTTTGCCAAGATGAACTCGAAATTGCGCAAATGCTAAAAGAAGATATGAACTCCTCAATTACTTCTATTTAAGTGAACTTGAAGGGATAGGCGACTATTTCCCCGAGCACCCAGTGGTACTCGGGATCGAAGATTGGAGGAAATTTATCCTTTCTTGATCTTTTTGATTTCTTCGATGCCATTTGAAAAGTGGCTTATGTTTTCTTGAAGGGACAACAATAGCCTTTTCCCTCTTTGATGCAGCGAAAGTGACTGGTACAATGGTAACAACCGCAGCGAAGGCACTAGGGGATGTTGAAGAAACTTCCTCCACTTCATCCCCTGCAACATAGAACAAGTCAGTGTGACAATGAAGGTTTATCTTTAGTGGAGACAACCTCTCTGCCTACCAGAAGGCCATCTCCATTAAAGGAATCAGAGAAAGAGGATGAAGAAGCCATTAGAAGGAACATACCTAAGATGTGTACAAGAAATGAAATGAGAATGTGAAGTGCAGAGTCGTGACCTTGAAGCATCAGGTCTTAGAGCAACATGGCAGGGCTAGGTGAAATGTCAACTGCCTAAGTGATCTAACGGTTCAAAACCATCAAAACCCATCATAAGCTTTAAGACCCCTAATTAATGCTCATAAGGATTCGTATTGCTATGGAAAAAGTAATGATTGTACTAAGCTTGGTTGACGAGCTCGGTGAAAGGTCACAAAGCTCAACTTAGAATAAGTCGTGAAAAGACGACTCCAAATTTTTAAGCTTGGCCTAAATGGTCAAAAAAGGACCTCCGAACTACTAAATTCAAACTAAAGTTCGATCATCCTTTACCTCAGGTTCCAAGTTTGGAGGAGTTATGTACTATTCAGTATCGAAATATAAGGAGATAATATCACGTAATTGAAAAAAATATGGTATACTATCAAAATACAATATTACTTGTTTGAAAAGATAAGGGTTTAACCACCTATAAATTCGAATAACTCGAATTAGATATTAAAATTGATGTATGTCACAAGGTTCAACAATCCAATATAAAGTAACAACTTAGAACTTAAACTTTGATATTAAACTAGACCTAAAAACTTATAAATACAATATTATTCTTTAAGAAGTACCCACTCAATCTCATCTCCATTTATTAAATATTTGTCCTCTAACATCTTACTAACTTGGTATGAAAATTTTTTCATAAATAGATCTTTACTCAATACTTTAGTAGTAAAGTTCGACAATCTAATAAGACAATCATTATTAAAAATGATACAATTCTGTCAAAATTTGATTTTCTCAAAATCTAATTTCTAGTGTATTGTGAGAAAAATAGTAATTGTTTTTATATTTTTATAAAAATATAATCTATAAAATTTTATGAACTTCTATATTTTAACTAACATGTATCATATTTAAATAATTTATTCGAGCCAAAACTACTTATTTAATTGTCTACTATAGTCCAGGTAAAATGATTTATTATTTAGATACTATTATCACTATTATTATTATTATTTAAAAACGATTTTGAAATATCTTTACGCATTATGAATAACCTGATCTAAAACTTTCAGGCTATCATCAAGTCTAAAAAAAGTGGGTTGAATCTGAGTAAAGCACCTTTACTTCATTATAAATAATAAATAATAAAATACAAGTCAAATTAGGTGTCTGATTTGGTGGTGTGCCGAGAGAGAAAATGTATGCCCCACTTGATTCGGGAATTTGGTTTCCTCGTGCTTACATTTACTCCTGATAGGGTTTTCTATCTACTTCTACTATAATCCGCCATCTTCTTCAGCCAAACTTCAACTACTCCCCCATAAACCTTTTCTTCGTCAAATAGCCCCACAATTTTTCCATCATCGATTAGGATTGCTAACTAATCAAACCAAACCAAAATTAATTTCAGATTTGGTTTCTGTCCTACACATGTTTGTCTCCAGATCATCTAGAACCTACATCACCGAAATAATCTGGTAACATTTCCATCTAAGTTTGATTAAGTTCGAGATTAACATCTAATTAAACACGACCTCCTTGACTCGTGGAACAAGAGTTTGTCGCATTTAAGTATTTTCCGCTAATAAATACAAATACTTGAGATTTGAAACATTTCTATGTTCAAAAATACTTGAAACATTTGAAACATTAGTCAGAACACTCACGAATAAAGTTACTAATGTGGCGTTCAAAACATACTTGTATGTGAAGAAATTTCATTGAACCGAGTTTCAATTTGATGTTAAAGTTTGTACACATCTTTTAATAATATTTTGATCCAGTAAAATGTTAATTATACATGGTGATTTGACAATTTAAGCAAGTAATACTTCAAACAAAATTGTATGGAGCCAATGCAGATCATATTATTCCACTGATTATGAAACAAAAATCTCATTGCTTATTGATATATAACATCTCTTCCGTTTGTGCACATGCTTTCATATTCATATTGCTACTTGGCTCTTTACAAGGATACAGTCTAAAAGATGTACATTATGAGATTCAATTCATTTGAGCTTCATGATCATGTCTAAGCTTTTCCATTAGCTGCTATTGCAGGAGTTGTCTTTCTCTTCCTCTCACTGAAGCTACGGCATGAAGCCAGGCTTGGAAGGCAGCACTGCACAGATTTAACTGTTTTTTCTCTAAGGGATAGATGATCACCATTCATTGTTCTTTCACTACTGCAATCAGAGTTGCCCCATGAGACATAGGGAGTGCTGTGTGCAGATCTAGGAAGAAGGTCATGTACAGTTGTTGGTTTCACTTCTTTCATTTCATTGTCAAAAGTGTTCTCAGCATCTTCACTTTGGTTTTCTCTCACACTTTCGCGGAAAAGCTCCAACAACTTTTTCTTTTGTGTTGTTGGAGATGGTTCAGGAACAGAACCAGGCTCAGCAGAAGGGGTTTTATTCAGAAAAATGTGGTGCACTGGAGTGCTGCCACGAGATGGGGTAAACTCTGGATAGAAACAAAGAAATAAATAACCAGTTATTTGAAGGGAGAAGGGTAATGTTAGACTATAGGAATAGGGAAAAGTATTCACAACTCTTCATAAAAGTGGTTTGATAAAAATGCTTATGCTGCTAAAAATTGCTCATTTTTAAAATAGGCATTTTCTATAAATCTGCTTATTTAGTTAAAAAAGCACTTCTTTAAAAAACAAAACACAAACAAACTGATCCATAATGTCCATGACAAATCAACTTGTCATACTAATCATGAACCTTTCATCCATGAAAATTTTGTTTCCTTCGATAGTCTTACCTATACAAATTATTAATAGTGCAAAGTTTCACCTCCTAGTCTTAGTTAAGTACATAATTAGCCAATTAAACAGAATTAGATACTAGTAAAAGAATGCAAAAGGAAGCATTGCAGGGCATCCTTACCACCCTTGACACTGTAGAAATCATCTTCACAGTCAGAATCTAACCAGGCTTTTGAGTCAAAAAATGACTCATCCTTTGCATCTGTACAGTATAAAATCCAAGTTCAAAAAATTGTGTTAGAAAACTGACTCGAATATTACCAAAAAAACAATGAAACAAAATGTTATGGAAGAGGAATTGTTAGCACGGATTTCATTGGATCAATTAATGAAACAACAAAAATATAATCAAATCGATCAACAAAATGATGAGTTGGCTTATTGATTCTGGAATTTTACATGGAAGAGACACCAACTCTTACTCCTCACCAATTGAGAAGTATTTCATCAGGACATTGTAGTCATTTAAGACCCTTTATTGGAAGGGGGCAGCATGTTATTGCTGACAGAAAATCATGTCAATTAATCTTCCATCTCAATCGCAACATACTAGACTCTGTAAACAGGCACATGATCCAATTCAAGGCTGCATATGGGACTCATTTATTGCAGAAACAGTTGAGTCCACTTTCAGTTCTAGTGGGTTAAGAATACCCTACCCATAATAAAACAAAATATAGTTGTTCAAGAGCAATAATTGTTAGAACAGGTCAGAAAAGGTAGATTACAATGTCTGGACATTTCTCATATTTTCCTACAATACACTAAGAGTTACAAATGAACTACCAAACAATATCATCTTAATCTGTTATTAAACTGAAATTTTTCTTTCACCAATTTTAAGATATTACTAGTCATACAATTTTCCCTCAATAATCATAAGACCAGCTTGTTGTGGTCCATAACTTGAAGTTGACTGCAAACATGCAAAATATCTGTTGAAAAATACTTATTCACATATAGAGGAACAGCCATAAGAGTTATGCTAAACTACTGGTCCCCAATAGGATAAAAGCTCCAAAAGGCAGGGACCAGGATCGCTTATAAGCATTACCAGAATATCGTAATTAACAGTCAATACGATAACCATCATAAAAGACTCCATCAATTGAACCTAAAATCAAAAGTAGCAATCAAAGCATGACACGAAATCAGGCAACACTTTGTCACTGAAATAACCACATGGTGCGTGATGATCTGTGCCATAAACACACAGTTGAACGCAAATATTACTAGTAAATGCTAGTTAGAGTTAGGAGTTAGGATACATGGACTTTATGTCTCCCCCAAACAACTAGAACAAAGAGCTGGATTGGTAAAACAGCATCTTCAAGGCTTTTTGTTATATTTCAAAGCAAATAATTTGTATTAATGGATTCCTTGCTTAAAATTTACTCTGCAAGCAAAGTCATCCACATAAAATTTACCATCAATTGACTTATGAAGAGAAGGTATGGAAGTAAGGACGAAACATTCCTTATGCCTAAATACAAAAAACTAAAGAACAAAACAATATCCAGCAAATTAATCGAGTAAACGAGTTAACAGATTGCTGATGTCAATACTAGCTCTTTCAAATTCGACCACTACAGACTCTATTATTATCAAGACAAAAAACTTATTCAGAAAAATATCACACCTCCAGAGTGACCAAATAAAGGTAAAAAGATTCCATCGACTGCGTACCAGGACTAAAATATATAGTAGTATTCTTATTCGTATTCAACAACAAAATAAAAAAACATCATGGAACTGAAGAAGCAAATTCAGCATATTTTAAAACATAGGTTCTATTCAAGACAGTAGAAATAAACTTTGATGTGAAAAACCATAATAATTTTCTTCAACCGATGTTTAATTTAAATAATCGGATCGAGATTGTGGGGAAAAACAATCTAATTTAGAAGGGAAAAAAGAAACCCCCTCCCCATAAAAAGTACACTCCAACCATGAAGAAAATATATATCAAAATACAAATTTTGTACTGTAAATAATCCCTTGGCCAAGTCAAAAGACCAAAATTTGTTGAAAATACCAAAAGCTCTTATTAGCAAGAGAGATTAATAAAAAAGAGTAGTTACAATAAAGTACAATTTTTTATAACATAAAGATAATTAAGGAAACCCCGAGATAAAAAATTTCAGTTCTGAAATTTATATCAATAAAACAGCTTCTTTAAAAAAAACTTCATACCATGATGATCATGACGATTGATGAAAATAAAAAATACAACTTTTTATGATGATGCACGAAAATAGAAAGGTTTGAAGGAAGGAAGAACCCCAGAGGGACCCTACCAACATCCCCAGAGTCCGTGACTGAAAAGGTGGTGGTTGACCGAGAGGGTGACCACTGAGACTTAAACGCTGCATCATCAGCCACAAAGTTTCCTTTTTTGGATTTTTCTTTGAAGGGTGGTGAAGGAATCACGAAGTCTTCAGCTTTGGACTCCAAAGAGAGCGTGAGATGCTTCATGTTGGGTTGCTGGTTTCGGTGGACTGAAGAAGACGAACCCATTTCACTGTTCAAGAGGAAAGAGCGTGCAGCATATAAGAAGATTTCATGGTGTGTGTGTGTGTGCGCGAGAGAGAGAGAGAAAGAGAGAGAGAGAGAGAGAGAGCGAGAGAGGAGTGGAGTGGAAGTGAGAGAGAGAAGAGAGGTGAAGAATGAGAAAAGTAAGGGTGGGGAAGAGAAGAGAATGAAGGAGTTTTGGCGTTATGAAAGGGTGACTGCGATGGGAAAGAAGAAAAAAATGCGTTCAAAAGAAAAGTAAAACGCCCCAATAAGAGGAGAAGAAACGATGGGTGAAAGGAAGAGGTGATTGGACTTCAAAGGAAAGGGGTGGCATCACAAATAATGCCAAAAATATATATATATATATATATATATATATATAATAAAATATCTTTATTTATCCAGTACAATTGTAATAGAAAATCACATGGCAAACACAAAATAAGTAAACTATAAAAAAATTATGATATATTATTTAATCAAATGAATTCATTGCTAATTAATTCATTTAAAAATTTTATTACTCTTGAAATCTTAGTTTTAATGATACATAATAGCATCTAAATGTCTTAAAAGCTGGTTAATATAACTGGAAACCTGTGGATTTGTGACTTATAAAGATAATTATTGGGACAAAATCTTTAATAGTGGAGATATTGATGAAAAAGACTTCTTGAAAGGATGTGTTACATGTGAGAGGGGTTCAAGCACAACTTACTTAATACAAGTCAACTGTATGATAGAGGTTTCAAAGTCACTTTTAAACATGATTTATCCCTCATCTGTGATTCTGCTTTAAGGAAAACTGTATTAGTTGTAAAAGGATTAATAACTTTTATATGTTTAATATCCTGCATCAATTCTAGCTTAAATTGTTTACTGTTCAATAAAGTATCTTGGCTTTGGCATAGACACATAACACACATTTATATGTATCACTTGAATAAACTTGTATTTAAGAACTCAGTTGTTGGACTGTCTAATCTCAAGTTTGAGAATAACCGAGTCTGTGAAGCATGTAAAAGAGGGAAACAAACTAAAAATTTATTTAAAAGTAAAATTGTTTCACTTTAAGACTACATGAGCTACTTTATATGGACTTGTTTGGACGTACGAGAACTATGAGCCTATGAGCAAATACTATGGCTTAGTCATTGTAAATGACTTTTCTAGATATACATGGACTCTTTTCATAGTATCCAAGGATGCTTTCAATGCCTTGAAGAAACTTGCTAAGGTTTTACAAAATGAAAAAAAAAATAGTAATATTTTTGCCATTAAAACTAATTAGGAAGTAATTTTCAAAAATGAAAATTTTGGGATAAAACACCATTTTTGAGCCCTTAGAACTCCATGGAGTAGTTGAGAAAAAAGTAGGTCTTTGTAAGAATTGCCAAGAACTTTACTTAATGAAACTAATCTTCCTAAATATTGTTGGGTTGATGTAGTAAACACTACATATTATGTGTTAAATAAAGTTTTGATAAGGTCTCTTTTTAGGAAAACCCCCTATCAGGTTTTCAAAGGAAGACAACCAAACATTTCTCATTTTAAGGTTTTTGGCTGTAAATGTTTTATTTTAAACAATCGAAAAGAAAATCTGGACAAGTTTGATACCAAGGCTAATGAAGACATCTTCTTAGGATACTCATCTAATAGTTATACATGTATATAATAAGAGAATTATGTTAATTGAGGAATTTGTCATGTTATTTTTTATGAAAATAACCAAAAACTTGAGACATCTAAGACAGGTGCAGATGATGATGATATCACTGATTTTCAAAGGCAGTGGCTTGTTGCAGACCAGTGTAGTGAAGAAAGAAGTGTTGCAGAGTTGTAGGAAGTTGAAACTGTTGAAACACCTACTGCATCTATTGGAAATATTGGTTTGCTTAAGGAATGGAGAGTGGAAAGAGACTGGTCACTGGATAACATCGTAAGATAGATTGACAAGGGAGTATCAACTAGAAAATCCTTGCACTTGTTTTGTGAGTACATGACATTTGTTTCACAGCTTGAACCCAAAACTATTTTTGATTCTTTGAGTGATGTCAAATGGGTTAATGCTATACACGATGAATTGAACCAATTCACTAGGTATGATGTGTGGATTTTAATTCCTAGGACTAAAGAAATTAATGTCATTGGTAGTAAATGGGTATTCAAAAATAAAATGGATGGACAATGTATCACTGTGAGGAATAAATCTAGGCTAGTAGCACAAGGGTATAATCAGGAAGAATGAATTGATTATGATGAAACATATGCTCCTGTTGCTCGACTAGAAGCTGCTAGGTTGTTACTTGTATATGCTTGCTTGTGTGGATTTAAATGGTTCCAAATGGATGTGAAAAGTATATTCTTGAATGGATTTACAAATGAGGAAGCATATATACACAACCCTAAATTTTGAAGACCACAAGTTTCTTGGACATGTGAACAAACTAAAAAAGGCATTGTATGGACTAAAGCAAGCTCCAAGGCAATGGTTGCGAATTAGATAGGAAGATCACATGTGGAACCTACCCTTTTTCTGGATCAAGTCTAATTTCATGGCATAGAAAGAAGCAAACATGTGTAGTATTGTCTACTATAGAGGCAGAGTATATTGTTGCTAGAAGTTGTTGTGCATAAATTGTTTGGTTAAAACAACAGTTACATGACTTTGGTTTAAAGCTTACAAAGGTACCTCTTATGTGTGATAATACCAGTGCAATTAACTTGATTAAAAATCCAGTGTAACATTATAGAACTGAACATATTGAAATTAGACATCACTTTATCAGAGATCATGTGACAAATGGTGACTGTGAAATTCAGTTTGTTGAAATTGCAAATCAATTGTTGATTTATTCACTAAACCACTGCCTAAGATAGATTTAATTTTTTGAGGATTGAATTGAGAATTATTGATCTGATAAATATTTCCTAACCTTTGAATGCATTAAACCTTATTATGATTACATTACGTAATGAAAATTAAGTAATCGATTTCAGAATTCAATTAGCTACTAATGTTAGTATGTAATTAATATGGTGAATTAGGTGTTTAATGCACGATCATCTGTGTAATTAACAATTAAGATGTAACTGAGTTTCAGGCATAGGTATTGTATTTGACATGTCATTAAGTGGTGATACAAAGACAATGAATTAAATTGATTAGAAGTTTAGAGGCATGAAGATTACATTATTAGCATCATGTACCTTACTCGTGCCACATGTTAGCAATTAATTGAAAGTCAAAAAGCCCAAGCTGAAAAGCTGGCGACACGAGTTGAAAAATCAAGTTATTTCATTTCTCAATTTATTGAAATGGTGTAACACCCCACTTAAAGCTTACTTATTTTTAGCTTTCTATTAACTGCACAATAAATTGGTGATTATGTGTGAGATATCTTATGCCTATATTACACTGCCTTGCATGCATTCGTACCATTCATTTCTTAGAAAATTCATCCAGAGGTAAAACAATGTGCCCTTGCCAAAAGTCATCAAAATGGCCATGTCAATTTCCACCACCCCAAAGAATAGAACAAGATCCTCCATAACCACTAGCAGAAATCAAGTTGAAGTAGATGCTGCTGAAAATAGACATCTTGAGAGGTGATTCTCAGGAAATCAAGGCTAGATAGGCATTTACTTGTATGAGTTCAAATGAAGATAATTAACAGCCTCAAATTTCTAAGATTTGAGTGGCTAGAGCAAGAGAAACTTAATGATGTTAGAAGGATGTTAAAGCATCAAAAGCTAGAAAAATTCCTCAACTAACAGGGAACATATATCCAAATTTGTTGAGAGTATTCTTCACCAACCTAACTTTTGAAGTTGACTCAATGTGGTCATGTGTGTGTTAGCACCAAGAGTTGCTAAATGATTTGATGAAACCAACAAATGGATGAAGTCTACAATGGATCAAAGCTAGCAGCATGGATTGCATGAAGACTCATAGAGCTTGATGGGTTTTTTGGTCTAGACTTTGGTGTGTGTGAGAGAGAGTTTGGTTTTGGTTTAAAATCATGAGTTGCATGATATATAATTCGAAGTAAGTTTCAAATATTTATTTTGATTAACAAAAAAAGGTTTAACAGTTTTGGAAATCTAAGTCCGAGGAAAAAATTTAGTAAACTGTTTTCATAATTCAACTTGCTGGTTTTTCTTTAAAGTCACAGAAAATTCAATCAATTGAATGATTGATATAATTGATTGAGGTTTTGACAGAATTAATAATCAGATTTCTTATATAAAGGGCAAACACGTGATTTCAAAGATATCTAAGACATTTGTGCGAATTCTTGTGAATTTTCTAAGAGAGAAAACATGCGAACATCTTTGACATTTGATTTCATTAAGAAGAACCTCAAGAGCACTAATCTTGGAGCCTTGCTTTGAGTTTGGATTCGTGTAACTGTGGTTTTGATCCAAAGCTCAGTGTTCTACTCTGTTCTTATTCAATTTATAATCTATTGAGTAGAATTACTGAAGTGATTGTTCTGTTATTGATCATATTTGTACTGTGTGCGTATTGTTACATATTACATAGGGTTTGTAATTGTAACTGGTTTAGTGTAGTGGGTTCCGCATTGTTTAGACAACTGTTGTAGAGTGTAGTGGGTTGTTTGCTACTAAGAGCAGTGGTTTCTTGCGGGTTGTAAGGATTTTGTATTGCTGTAAACTAATCTTGGTGATCTTGATTAGTGGAATTCTTTGCTGGTTGGCAAAGGAATGGACATAGCCCTTGAGGAAAGGTTAACCAGTATAAACCTTGTGTTCTTGATCTCTCTTTCTCTCTTCTTGAATGCTTATCATATTTTCTATCACTTGCGCAATTAATTGTTCTTTGCGTATAATTGATCGTTTGTTCTTCTGATGCTTTTCTGGAACTGTTATATCATCATTATAATTGACTGAATCTGTTCTTAATAATATTGGAGTGATTGTTGTTTTCTGATATCATTGTTTAACTGATTTAAATCCTGGAAATTCGTTTTCTTGAATCAAGTGTTGTTTCTTGTTCTGTATATTGATTTGGAAAGTCTTGCTGTGTGATTGATATTCAGTTCTGTATATTGATTTGGAAAGTCTTACTGTGTATCTAATATTTTCTTGGAGTTCTGAAATCAATTTTTATTCAATAAATTGATTCTGCTTGTGTATCTGGTGTTTTTACTGTTTATTGTTTTTAGGTGTGATTTGATTAATCTCTAAACTGTTGGAGAGTATCCACAGTATTCAGTTGATTGCGTCTGTGATACCAATTAAATGTGTTTGCTATTTTCAGTTCTATGTATTATTTCAATTAATTGATTTTAATCTGGAATCTATCAAACTTTTGTTGTGCACTTCTTAATATCAACTTTTTAGTAGTTTTAATAAAGAACTTTCGTTCTACTTTTTACAAAAGCCATTTTTGAAAAAAATTTTGAAAGTTCAATTTACCCCCCTCTTGAACTCGACCTAAACTTGTTTTTCAGTGTGAAAGGAGTGGACATGGAGATCATCAATGTGGTCACATGTGAAAGGCCAGCTGTGTAATTGGATTTTGTTGCAATTTCCAATACTTTTGAAGCCCAACTTTTGTCGGGCGCATTTATACTAAATTCCTCTCATGTCTGATTTGTGTTGGGCTCAGGTTTTGTTCATCAGGCTTAATTCCTTCTTCTCTTCATCCAATGCTTTTATGTTCAAAATAATAGGGATTTAGAATAAATTCAAGTATCAAACTCCAATAATTAATTATTAACAAAAACTACCTAAAATTGAGAAATAACCATATTTTAAGAGTGGGAAAAATTGATTTTGTTATAAAAAATTAATCCAAAAATATCATATAAATCAACTCTATTAAATTTACCCCAAACTTAGAACCTTGTTTATCCTCAAGCAAAGGTAACTTGGCACAAATAGACAATTATTTAGCAATGGTATAACATGTTCACACTACGACTTCAGATGTCAATCATGTATGCTCTCTCCAATAAAGCTTAAAAATTGATTTGTTTCCTAGTCAAGACTAAGTTATGGTGCTCTCAATGCAAATGTATAAGGAAATTGTTAGCAAAAATTTGCAATGATGGCAAGTGCATCAGTCACAATATAACATGTAATAAAATTATCATGCTTCCCATTGGATTTGTGTAATATAAAAAAAATTCAAACAATTATAATAATTTCAGATTTAAAACAAGTTCATAAATTGATAATATATGTAGAAATTAAATTTAAATTAAAAGAATATTTTTGTATTTTTATAAATAATTGAGAGCAGAAAATGATTAACTATAATATGATGAACTTTCTAGGGTTAGATCTCACCAATCTTCACTCTCATGCATTACAAAGTTTATCTTCTTTTCTAACAAAATAAATGTCAATCCACGAAATTACTCAAACTTGATTCCTCACTGGATGAGCCTAGGGATATTTCGTTAACCGTCAATTTCTTGATCAATTATATAGATAAATCTTGCATTAACATAGGGATCCGAATGAGAACACATGAATCACGCTCTATTCCTAGACACAAGCTTTCATCTGGTAAATTAATTCAGTTCTAGATTCAAAATATATTTTCCAATACTCTTAAGAATCAATGATCGAGTTATGGATTCACGCAACAAGCATAATCATAGAATTAATAAATTGATGTAATGAAAGAAAAACATTTATAATAAGACATAATATAAGCCCAAATATGATTACATGATAGTTAAACCTAACCCCAACAATGAATGATTTAACTCCTTACAAGCATGAGGAACTCAAACATTACAAGAAGAGTGACAGAATAAGAAGAATACTCCAAAGGAAGCCTAAAGACAACTTCGATAGTGAATTTTGTTCTCTGCTATAGCAAAAGATATCTAATCCTAACCCCTAAAAGCTTATTAAATTAAATATGAAATTAATGCTCGCGCCTAGCTCAAGTCAGTTGCGCCGAACGCCATTGGATTAGATTCTTACTAGACCCAAACTGTGCCCGACCCATGTCATGTGCGCCGAGTGCATTTCTCAGGACTTGCTCTCAGCTTATCTTGCGCTAGGCGTGATTTTCTTGCATTGGGCATGACTTCTTTGAGTTAATCTTTTTTCTTCTATCACCTTTCAAGTCTTTCATCCTTCATATTCTAATCCAATACTTATCTTATCAAAATTAATTCAAAATATACACTATTAGTGATTAAATCCTTTTTCTACTCTCATTATCAATCATTAATACAAATTCAAATAAAATTCAAAATTAAGCAGATTTTATGTACGGAAAGAATTGATTTTAGTCCTAAATTAGGTCCATATTAGCATGTAAATTTACTCTATCAAAAATAGATGCAACCTTTTCAATACAAATTAACAATCATGACAAATTATTTTCATGGACAACTCAAGGCACCATTCCTCACCAGAAACTCAAGTACACTAGTATCTTAAAGTATGATTTCTCTCTTTTACAACTAATTCCACACAATTTAACTTTGTTTTTTATTTTAAGAGTAAAAAAGATTAATAAAACATGCAGCATCACAAGGACTTTTATTGGTTCATAATGAGACTAGCTAAAAGGAAAATAGTTTTTTCTAGATAATCAAAACACTACAAGTAAAGAGAGCAATTAGATCAACACATCAATTTAACACATTTTACCCTTTTATATATGTAATCCATGCTTAAACCAAAATCAACTTCCCCCCACATTATTTTATTTTTGAAAACACATTTTTTTAATTTTTCTTTTTATTTATATAGTAAGAACCACAACCTTTTTGAAATGCTTTTTATGCTCCCCGTGTAATACTTTTAATTTCCCTCATACTTGAATCACACTAGGAACCATGATCTTCTTGCGCTCTCAACTCATAGTGAGACAGTCAAGGTTAGAACTTTAAATGATTAAAGGTTCAAGGATGAAGAAAAATTTCTTCAAAGCTCAAAAGGGTACACAAAGGTTTTATTCATGGAAACAAGGTTGGCTATTTGACTCAAAATATAATGAAGTAGAAACAAAAAATGGCCTTGATCACATGTAAGCGTGAAAATGAAATAATTACTATAAAAGCTCAAGCAAAGTTAATTATACATAAAAAATGATAGTACACAATGGATTTAAATTTTGAAGCCCAATATCTCACCCAGGTAAAGTTGGTAACAAAAGTTGTCATATAATATGCCACAATATTAATTAAAAATAAAATATGAATGCGCTTTCAATCATAAAAGCATAAGAGCAACTGGAACTTAAACTCAACAAAAAAATAGGTTAATTCAAAAGTGTTAATATCAACACAATAAATTTTTATCAGTAAGAAATTATGATCAGTGATGTGCAAAACTCACTCTCCAAGTCATATAACCAAATGCGTCATATATGTGACATTAGTCAAGTTACACAACTTATTATCAAAACAAAATAACAAATGAAAACTGAAAAAAACAAGCTGAAATTAAAAAAAAAAATGAAAACAAAATAACAAACAGAAATTAAAGTTTGAAATTTAAAGAACGAAATAAAAGATAAATAAAAACTAAAAAATAGAAATTGAAATCAAAACAAAAAGTACTGAAATAGAAAGTAAAAATAAAATCTAAAAGTAAATAAAAATTTAAAACAAAAATTTTATAGATAAAATAAAAAGTAAAAGATAAAATAAAAACTAAAATTTGAATAAGAAAATAAAAACTAAAAGGAAAACTAAAGATAAGATAAAATCTTGCAAAAATAAGATAAAATCATTGGAAGGGTTCTGGAAGATCTTAATATTATATAACATCGACCTCTTTTTTCACATCATCAGCGTCTGCATTCTCGGTAGGCTCATCTCCTCCTTCAAGTAGGACTGGACCCCAAGCCAAAAATTTCAATTTTTTTTCTTTTTCTACCCATCAAACGCCCTTTAGACAATGAATTATTCATTTATTCTAACGGAATCTCAAGGTTACCTCCCAGGAAACTTGTTTTATGTTCCAAGCCTGACAACTGATCTAATCTTGATGAATGGTATCACAAAAACACATAAACTAGAATAACAAATTAGAACAAATAATATTTTTATATATAAAATTTAAAAAGAAAAATTAACACAATAAAAAAAACCAAAACTTTATTTTGAAAATAAAAAAAATTGAAACTTCAACAAATTTGCACTCTCTATTCACATATGGAATTTGTTCTTTTGTGGCAAAGATTGTGCTCTGTTCCCACTAGTTGCACATCTCCGGTTGCTTGACTTTACTTCTAAAAACTGGATGTATCTCCGCTATCATTCAACCCCTAAGATCATGTATTAACAACAAATGTCTATAGTACAAGCATTAACAATAAAACTCAACCAAATAAGAACAAGGTTAGGATTATTACAAATATTTCTCTACTGTAAAGCATTATAACACAAAACTCAATAATTACATATATAAAAAAGAAATACAGAAGAATTAAAAAATAATAAATGCAGTCCAAAAATACACTATTGGAATGTATGTCCCCGGAAATGACACCAAAAACTTGTTACCATTATTTGCTATGTTGTCAAGTGCACCAATCACAAATGTAGGAAGCAATAAATATATCGTTCTCTCCCACGAAACTTATGCAATACACAATAATAAATATAATTATAACAAAATTAGACCACAAATAATTTCAAAGTTTGGATTTTTATAAGAATAAAATCTAAATAATTAAAATATATCTTTGTATTTTTAATGAGCACTTGGAATGTGGATAAATGATGAGGATATGGAATGCAATTGCTAGAATTAAACTTCATCAAACTCATTCCGATGTATAAAATCAATTATCTTCTTTTTAAACAAATATCAATGTCAACCCACAATAATACTCAACCCTAATTCCTCAGTAGATGAGCGTAAGATTATTTATTAACTATCAATTCCTTGATCAATTATATAAATAAATCCCGCAATATCCTTAAGAGTCTTAGGACAAAAAATGAATCTTGTTTTATTCCTCGACACAAGCTTTTATATTATATTTTAATTCAGTTTTAGATTACAAAAGATATTTTTCAATACTCTTAAGAATCAACGATTAAGTCATGGATCTGCACGACAAGCAATAACCCAAAAATTAAGTACTGATATATTGAAAGAACATATATATGTAAAGACATATTTATGAAAACCAATATTGATTACTTGAGAATTTAAACATTTACATCTAATCCCAACAAGATATAAAGATGAATAATGGAGGAAGATGGATATATATAGAGTAGAAAAGAAAAACCATTCAAACCCTAGCCATCATCCCAAGGCTACATTTTTTTGACTCCCAGCCTCTAGATTGAGCGGAGTCTCCAAAGTGAAGGAGTCCTCAAAAGTCTCTAGTGCTTGGAAGCACCTAACCCTAATGTAGATAATCCTTTAAATAATTCTAATTTGCGATGTCTATGCCCGACCCAAGTCAAGTGTGTCAAGCGTAATTGAATTTTGTTGCAATTTCTAGTACTTTTGAAGCCCCACTTGTGTTGGGCCTATGTTTCCTGTGTCAGGAGCTATTTCAACTTAATTGCTCTCAATCTAATTTGCGTCGGCCTCAGATTCTGTGCGCCGGGCTCAATTCCTTCTTCTCTTCATCCAATGCTTTTATTGTTAAAAATAATAGGAATTTAGAATAAATTCAATTATCTTACTCCAATAATAAATTATTAACAAAAGCTACCTAAAATTGAAAAATAAACATATTTTAAACTTGGGAAAAGTTGATTTTGTTATAAAAAATTAATTCAAAAATATCATATAAATAAACTCTATCCTTTACATATATCTATTGCTTTCAAATTGGTACATAGAGTAATTGTGTGTGAAATTTTGTATAAAATTTAAAAACGATAAAATCATAATTACATTATTCTAATTTATATTTTTTAATATATATTTTTACTGACGTTATAAATTATTAAATGATTAGTTGACGTAAGTTGTAATAGTGTTATTGTTTTAAGTTTGATAAGTATTACATTATTAATAACTTTCAATGTGAATCATATTTTTTAAAAACTCACAATTATATTGATATTTCATATATATATATTATTTATCTAAAATTATGACTATAAATTTGTCTCTTCCTCCTCGTTTACAGAAGAGTTGGATGATGTGTCATTATTGTCAAGCCAAGAAGAGAATACAATTTTTTTTGTCTTTTTCATTTTTCTATCAGGTCCCTTTTCTTTGTTTGAAATGTTTGGACATTCTACCCTGATGTGTCTATGTTTTCCACAACCAAAGTGCGTAAAGTTAGAAGAATCAGATTAAGATTTTTTTGTGATGATAACTTTTAGTTTGTTGAATCTTATCCTTTCCTTCCTTTCTCCAAAATCTACTGAATTTTTGGTCAGTAGTTCAATGTTTCAGTGTCATTGCATTCGCTAGATTCATCTTCACTATTTTCCCTCTTTTGAGCAGATGTTCTCAGAGCAATTCCTTTTAGTTTTCTTTCTCCACTTTCTTGCTCATTTAACATGTTCATTTGAAGTCCATACTCCTTGAGTTTTCCAAACAAGGCAACAATGGTCAACGTAGTAAGATTCTTGGACTCCCTGAAATTGCAGTGAATTTAGGTTGCCAACTCATATCAAAACACTCCAATATCTTGATATTAATCTACTCTTTGTCAAAAACCTTTCCCAAGCCTATGAGATCGTTTACTATATGTCTAAACCCTTTTTGCACGTCAACTATGGTTTCCTGCATGTTGTCAGTTTCAATCGATTAAACTTCAACTAAATTGATTGATTTCTCTTAAAGTGAAATCCATTAATTATTTTAAGCTTTTAATCCATTAAACGTAACAATAATAGAGTTTTTCTGAAGACCTTTAAAAACAAATTTCAAAACATCTTTTTTAGCTTTTTATGGATCAAACACTTTTAACAAGGAACTTACAAACACAACCACAGTCACACACACTATATGATCTAAGATTTTAATCTTCAAGTCTTTATTCCAAGTTGGATTCATCAAATACTCATCAACCACTGTTGCATCACTAACTAATTCAAAAATCACCAATGAAATTTAAGTGAATATAAATAACCCTATCTTCTGAAAAAGTAAACCATTCAACAAATTACACCTTTATCAATTTGTTACCGCATTCAAGAATCGTCCCTAAAGCTGTATACTCCAAGCTCTATCATAACATGAATTCAAAGTTATACGAAACTAAGTTTCCTTATCTTAAATTTTTCTTGTGATGTAAGGAATTAAAGGTTGAAAACGAAAACCACCATAAAAAATATTAAATCACTTTAAAGTACAAAACCTAATGATAAGAGAGATGAAAACCACAGAACCTTCATACATCTCAAACTTTAAAGCATGAATTCAACATTTGTAGATAGAGATAAAATAAGAAATAAAAGATTATAATGTATATATATTTTAAAACATAAACATACATTCTCTAATGATATATTTTGTTATCCATAAAATATTTTATTTATTTGTACATAAAAAAGTTGTATCATCCTTAATGTTTGACATCCCTAGTAAAATCTCTTAAGACTATATCTCACAAATAGATATATAGATAAAATATATATACATACAGTTCATTTACAAAGTACTTCAAAATATATTTCTTTTCTTAGGAACACTATGCCTAAAGTAAAAAGATTGGGCTAAAATTATTATTATCATTATTATTGACACAATCTACAGTAAGAGGGAATCGAACTAATAGATATAGAAAATATAACCATTGCACCAGAGAAACTTTGTACTTATATTATAATATTATTAATTATTATTATTATTAATATGACTATTATTATTGTCATTAATATAATTATCAATAATAGTAATAATATTATTAATAAGGTTATAATAATAATAATAAACCTAAGTGTTATAAATATTTTAATTAACAAATGAAGATAGTTTAAGGTTATACTTTTTTGTTTGTTGGTTATTCATAATTATAAGCTACATTAAAAAAGTCATGGTTTAAACTATCCACGTTTTATGATTCAAACTCTATAAGTTTAGACTATAGTTTTATTATTGTAGGCCACACTTTTTAATATGGTTTATTCTTTTTCTAAATGATATGCATTACTTAAACATTCATGATTAGAAAAAGATTGTCTATAGTCCACAAGCCACATTTGTAAAAGTGTGATCTTTCCACTTTTAGGCCACATTTATTTGTCTGTGACCAACTTAAAAAGCCATGGTTTAAACTATCCACGTTTTATAACTCATACTCTATAAGTGTATACCACATTTTTATTATTTTCGGCCAAACTTTTTTATTATGCTCTATTCTTGTTTTAAAGGTCATGACATAAAATTGTGGCTTAAACATCCACTCTCCAAAACTCATGTCCTATTATGGTTCTTAAGTCACGTTTGTAAAAGTGTGACCATTCCCACCTTTAGGTCACACTTTTTTTTGTCCGTGGCCAACTTTACTATTACCTAAAGTGATAAATGGTGTTGTGGGATTTTACAATATCAATACAAAACAAAAGAAAAACATTCAAAATAAAATAAGCATGCCCTCCATCATCTCATTGGGGAGTCCCAACACCTGTCAGATCCTCAGCTCACATGTAACACATGACCATCGTAGATTTAAACACAAAATACACACCATACAAAAAGAAGGGTAAGCTAGAGAGTTTTAAAATGTATAATCATAAATTTAAGTTTCTATCTCAACCAAACTACAAACAAGTCAAGCTTTCATAACTCATCTCATACATCACACTATAATTATCAATTCTCTATAATAAGTCAAACAATTTCTCATGCCAGAAATTATATTGACTCACATACACAGACACTCGACTCTACTTCTGGAAGACTCGTGCATTGAACAAGATTCAGATGTTTGCACCTGTCATACAACTTCCAATTGTGAAATCCAATAACCCTCAACCCAAATGAATCACATCAAACTCATATGACACGGTTAATCTATATGATATGGTCTAGTTAGTTCTTTTTCACACTGTGACACAATTAAATAAACTTCCTTCGATTCTCACTACCTAGTAATTCATCTATACGATTCCAATGTACCAATAGAGTCATGGTACCTCCTTATTGATCAAATCCACAAACAATGCACATCCGTATCTCCTTTCCTAAAGATGCTATGTCTTGATCACCATTCTACACCATTCATCATTCATAAACATATCTCACACATCATGCATAACATTAATTTCCATCCACTTAAGATAGTATGTATAAATAAATACCTATTCATAAACTTTCATTTGAATTCCACTCAATCCATCACATAGAAAGTCAAAATAATAGATTTTATCAAATATACATACATATAAGTATAAAACATAAGAAATCAAGGACTACATTCATGTAAAAGTAAAAGAAAAGAAAATATAAAAATTCTGGCCCGCGCCTGGCTCCAAGGGAGTGGCGCTCCCAAATTGAGCCTGACATCAGGCCAACCCGATAACATTTTCTCCAAAATGCGCCCAACCCGGTGCCTACACCTGAAAACTCATTTTTTCTAATGTTTTGAAAACATACTTTTTCTCAAGACCTAACTATTTATCTAGTTCAAAAACTATCAAACTATCATCAAAGAACTTCTTTAACATCAAAACAACTTATATCTATCTCTATACCTTTCAAAATAAGTTCTCAATCAAACAATTTAAAGTGCCAAACATAGATGTACAATTTTACAATCAAGTCCTGCAAGAAAGCTTGGAATTGGTGACCACACCATCCCCCATCCAAGTCTTTTAACCTAAGGTTCTATGTAAAATTAAAATTAACTTCTATATAAACCATATAATCTAGCTTCCTTTAACTGAGTTCACAAAGAGCTCCAAAATTCCTCAAAATCACAAGGTTAGCCTAACGTGCACCACAAAGTTCTAATCAATGATCTAAACATATCACTAATACCTTAAACTAACAAAGACTAATTTTGAAGGTAAATACATCACATGCAATCACAAAAAACTTTGGTAAATAGAAAATTCAATCTAACTCCAAAAAAGAAAGGAGCAAAAATGAACTTACTCTAAAAAACTTTTTGATTGGATATTCTTACTCACTGTTAGGAATCCAAAGGTGATTTTTGATTGTCAGTCTGACGAAAGATGAGGTCAGAAATATAAAGAGAAGGTAGAGGAGAAAAAAAATCTATTCTAGAAAGATGATGGTTTTATAAAAATGAAACTTAAATAACTAATTTTTTTATTTATATGAACTTTTCACTTTAATAATAAACTATTCAAATGTCATTTTATTTATACCACTTCTACTTTAAAGTTATATTCTAGATCCTTAAAAAAATATCCTACATGTGAAGAAATGTTTAATAATTGTGAAATTAAAATTGTTATTTTTTATATTTGAAGAAATTGAAGATTCATAGCTCAATAAGATGAAGTTGAAACATTATAACTAAAATTATTTTTTTTTCTCACTTTAAAATTGTGTAAATTTCTTTTGGGACCTTTTCAACCGTGAGTCCAAAAGGTAACCTCTTCAACAATATACGCACATTAAAACACACAAATCATGTTGATCTAAAAAAACATTATTTTTCTAACTGTGTTTTAAAAAACTTCTAACTTTTTCCTAAAAGAAGAAACCTCTAAATCTAGTTATTTAAGTATGAGAAAAGTTTTAACAAAAAGAGGAGAATAAATTAAGCAGGAATCGCATATGGAAGTGGTGGAATTGATTCAAAGTGGCGCACATTGAAGAGAGAAATGTGAATTTAATTTAGAATCCGGATTATACGCATACATTATAAAGTTATGCACATAATTCCCACTTGGTGAATGCAATCTAAATCTAATGGCTACCTTTTTTACATTGTAACTCACTTTTCACACTGTTAAATAAAGCTGTTCTTGTGCCAATCCATGTGATATGGCTGCTCCAACCAAAAAAGTTGCTAGCAATTGCTGGCTCTGATGTGGCACCTTTTTATGTATGCCATGCAACTTTGTGCCAAAATTATTGTTCTGTTCTCAAAGGGTCAGGGCTAAGGGAGGGCCATTTTGGGGCTCCAAGTATACACATGTTTTCACACTAAATTCCATTTGCACACTGTTTAGCATGTTCTGTGGCAGAGCAAACAAAACTATAACACCCAAGTAATTAAATTCCACGATATTTCTTTTTCATATTGTTGGGTTTAGTTACTATCGTACTTCTCGAACAAAATGTAAAATAAAACTTATTTATACCTCTATAGATGTTATTGATATTGTGTTTCAATTATAATTAGAGTTACACGTGTATATAAATCTTTAATGTACGCATTATCGATGAAACTCTATTTCTAATTCAAGAACATATAAAACAATATTTGTATAACCAATAGCATAAAAATGAGTTTACTACCTTCAAAACTTTTTATTGATGCCTTGATCTAAAAGTATAGAGTAGTAATAAAGTTCTTAAATTTAACGGAAAAATATGTTGTTTACGCAAAATGGTTTGGTAATTTTCATCTTTAGTATAATAGTAAAAGAATGACCGATCTTCATATAACATTTATTTATTTATTTAGTTTTAATTAGTCCCGTTAAGTAGTCATTAACTACCTATATTTTTAGGCGAATATTAAACTGACGTCACAATTATTTATTTAACATATTTTTATTTCCCGTACAACATGTTTTTGATAATTTTCACTATTAGTATATCAACTTTTAAATTTTATATCACATTTTGGTTAATCGATGGTTTTAATATATTTTTTCAATAACGATAAAGTTAATAATATTTTATCACGTTTAGTGGAAATTACTTTTTTTTACGAGTTTTTTCTTCTAGAAATTACTTGGTAAAAGTTTGTATTTAAATTAAAACAATTTCTTGCGTCTAAAGTTTATGAGGAGTTACCATACCTCATCTAATGCAGTGTTGTTCTCGCATTGTTTGATTGCTTATAACATATATATTAATTTGTGGGACATATTTTAGGTAGCTCCTTAACAATTAGATGATTTTTTTCACGTTCGTATTATCAATGCAAATCAAACTCTAGTAGGGACGATGGCTTTGTGCCAGTTAAAAGGTTGAAAAAAAAAAATCTAGGGAGAGAAAACTTTGGCACGGGCTGTGACTAACACTTCTGATGTTTCATTAAGCCAACTCTCTACCCCTGGAGATATCGTTAATGAATATTAATGAAAAAGATTATATGGCTGGGTTAGATGAATCTAAAACTCGATTGCACGGGCGCATTATTATAAATAAAGGGGATAAATTCATGATACATCTGAAGTTTGCTCTAAAGATTAACAAATCCTAGTCTTCTTTGGGGACATATGCCTTTTGATTTTGGGTTCTACAAATTCGAATTTCAATTTTTAGAGGATATGAGAAGAGTTTTTGCCATGACAATCGTCACTTGGAGTATTAAGAGTTTTTCTTTAGACTAAGGATTTTGTTTCACCTATGGTAAAAGTTAACTAAAAATGCAATGTTAGATCAAGTTAAGATGGTTGTTCATGAACGATTGGAAATCTAGGATACTTCTCTCAATTGCATGCGGAATTGAGACATCTCTATATCTTTGAATGATTGTACCTTAGACTTTTGCAAGAGTTTTAGTGGATATGAATTTATAATATAAAGAAGAGAGTACTAAAGAACATAGATTAAAGAGAGAGTACTAAAGAACATATCACTTTTGAAAAAAACTTCTAAAAGATAAGTGTAAATAAGATTTATCACTTAAAAATGTTTTTTAAGATAAGAACTAAAATAAGAGTATAACACTGTCAATACTTTCAAATATATATTGCAAAAGTACATTTTATATATTCTTTAAAAGTTATTTACAAGATGGGTTTGATTTTCCTTTTATAGAATTGTGCCATGATCAAGAGTAAGAAAGTGACCTTTCATGTGTTTAACAAATAAATTTCTAAGTCTACAAATAAAACTAGCTAAACTAATTAATACTTTAACTAATCATATATGTTTACCACTTACTTAACTCCTAACCTTCCTAAATGCAATGGTGGTTCCTTAAAATTAGGAAAAGACATAAGGAGTTAGTTACAAGAGCTTATGTGGTTCCTACAATTAAGGAAGAAACACATGAAGTAGTTGAAATTTCTTAAAAACATGAAGAAGGCATGTGAGAAAAATTCAACCATCACATGCACTTGAAAGTGATATGTGAAAATCATAAACTTTACATGTTTTTACTCACTTGTCTAAAATTCGTCCCATCTACTTTCATATGTCTCTTGGACTGTAAAATATCATGTAGGAATCAAGGAGTATTCTATAGACAAATAGATTTACAAAGTTAAGTGTTTCTTTATTTCTTCTTCCGTTTCTTTTCTAGTTATGCCTCTTGTATAGACTAATTAAGGAATATTTTATAGATTAATTAATTTCTTCTAGTTATGCTTCTTGTATTTATTTCTCTCTCTTCTTCTTTCACATCTTTAGCAAGCTCGTCCTTATCTTTATTTGCATCATCCTCCTCGTTTAGGAGGAATTCATCCACAAATTGGAAGTTTAGGATTATATCAAACAATATCAAATACGTTTAAGCTATGACTAACATCATATTTTTCAAAGACCTCTAACTGATATGCATTATCATTTTTTTTATGATTTGGAAAAGGTCATCTCGCCTATCCTGATGTTTGGATTTTCGTTGATTAGTAAATGTATCATTTCTCAAATGTAACCAAACCCAATCTCGAGGTTGAAAGATAACTTTTTCTTCCACTATTTACATTACTTGAATATTTTTTCACCTTCCTTTCTATATCTTGTTTAACCTTTACATGTAGATCTTTTATAAATTTTTCTTTAACATTTCCTTCTCTTTATATCATTTCCTTTGGAGTAGGATGGGGTTATAAGTCAAGTGGGGTTAAATGATTAAAATCATAAACAATCTCAAAGAGTGAATGAGAAGTTGTAGAATGAACTATCTTGTTATAAGAAAACTCAATATGAGTTATATGTTTTTCCCACTCTTTGAGATTTTTAATTATCATTCACTTTAGAAGTTGAGACAAAGTATTTTTAACCAGTTTTGTTTGACCATTAGTTTCGTGGTGACAAGAACTTGAGAAAAGAAGTTTAGTTCCTAACTTGTCCCAAAGAATCCTCCAAAAAATGGCTAAGGAACTTTGTGTATTTGTCACATACAATGCTTCAAAGAAGTCCATACAATTTGACTACTTCTCTGAAGAATAAATAAGGAATAAAACATGCATAATCCACTTTGTGGCATGGTATAAAATGAGTCATTTTTTAAAATCTATCCACAACCACAAAGATAAGTCATGTTCATTTGTTGTTGTCAATCCAAGTATAAAGTCCATTGAAATATCTACCCACGAAATGTTGGGAATAGTGGGTACAATCCATAAGGTAAGACTTTAGATTTGGTCTTTTTGCAAATATTAAATTTTTTTGCAAAAAATTGAAACATACTTTTGTAGATGAGACCAATAGAAATGTTCCTTTAAAATATCCAAAGTCTTATTAACACCAAAGTGCCCCATGAGTCCACCCTCATGTGCTTCCTTTATTAGAAGTGTTCTTAATGATCCTTGTGGTACAAAAGGTTTTTATGTCTAAAAAGAAATCAATCTTGTATGAAGAATCCTTTTTGCGATCCTTTAAAATATTCTTGAAAAATTGAAGAGAAGTTAAATATCACTTTGATATAACTCCTTTATGTCATCAAATGTTAAAAATTTAGTTTCCAAAGTTACAAGTAAGATGTATCTTCTAAACAAAGCATGAACAACTATGGTAATTTCTTCTTGCTTGTGTTTGATCACATAGGGAAATTGTTCAATATACTTCACTCACTTCGCCTGCCTTTTGTTAAGTTTGAATTGACCTTTCAATGTTTCAAAGATTTGTGATCAATATGCATCCTAAATTCCTTGGGTAAAAGATAGTGTTGTGAATTTTGTGAAGACCTAACTAAAGCATAAAGTTCATCATTATAAGTGAAATGATTGACATGACTACCCTTTAACTTTTTACTAAAGTAGGCTATGAAGTGTTGTTCTTGTATTAAAATTGCTCATATCCCCACATTTGAAGCATCACATACTATTTCAAAATATTTTGAAAATATTGGAAATGTTAGAATACGTGCATGCTAAAATAGGTAAGACTTCACAAATCCTAGGAAGTTAAGATTATGCATTCCAAAAATGAATTTATCTTTATTAACATATAATGTTTCTAATGTAATCCTTAGGAGGATGATAGGATCTTGATCAACTCAAAAGGTGTTTGAAAATTCAAAACCATGAAAAACACAGAAGTTGGCATGCAACATTGTGCAAACAAGTAGAAAACAAAAACAAGTTGTAAAATGAAAAAAAAAATGGATTAAGGAGTAGGATTAGATTAAGAATGCGTCACCTTTAAAAAGAATATCAAAGGATAAGTGCAAGAGGATTCACCACTTGAAAAAATATTTTAAGATAAGAATAAAAACAAGAGAATAACTCTCTCAAGTCTCGCAAAGATATCTCAAAAAAGGAGTATTCTCATTAATCGTTGAAAGTGATTTTACAAGAAGGCTTAGGCTCCTTTATATGGAAGATGTCATGACCTAAATGAGGAATGGAAACCCATCAAGTGTTTATAAACAATAGAAACCTATATGAAAACGTACGAATACTTAAGCTAAAGTTAACTCAACTAATCACATGTTTAATGCAAAGTTAAGTCCTAATTATTGAGATTCCGGACAATCTAAAAAATTTCCCTAAACGATCTAATAAGTCCTTAGACGGTCTAAGAAGTCCTTAGACGGTCTATTGAGATCATGGACAATTAATACCACACTAAGTGGTCTGATGACCAGAAGATTATATGTGAAGTTTATATTTTGATGATAACAAAACTAAATTGGATTTTTTATTTGAGATTTGAATGCTCTAACAATGTTGCTCTTTCTTTGCTCTTACTAGTTACTTTGCTTTATTATTTATTTTATCTTGACTTGATTAGATGGTTTGTCTAAACAATTCTATTATACGATCTTATTAAATGGTCTATTAGACAATCTATCTTTATCAACTAGTAAAGGATTCCAAGCTCCATTCAACCCTCTTTTCTAAAGCTAATTGCACCTATAGTTGGTATCAAAGATAACATCTAGGGTTAGTTCTTAACAGGACTAGACAAAACAATCCTGATAGACTATATGGACTTTGAAGGTCAAACTGTTTATCATCCATCCTTTTTTAGAGGAGAAATTTTTGAATTATGGAAACTCAAGATGATTGCTTTTCTTGAATACTACAATATTGATTTGTTAGAGATAATTAAGACTGTCTTTCCTTCTTTGTTTGATGCCCCCGGTAAGTTGGGATCAGGGGATACATGGTCTGCAAACCAATGGTTTGCAAATCAAAGGTATAAATATCAGTTGAATGCTTGATGACATTTATTTTTAACATATTTTGGAGCTAATTTTTATAACGAAATCAACTCTTTCTAACCTTGGAACCTGCTTAATTCTCTATTTCATTAGATTTTTGTTAATAATTGATTACTGGAGTCTGAGAATGGAAAGTTACACTAATGGTTAGTATTAAAACTTGGAAGTAAAAAGCCTAAACCTAAAAGAGACAAGGAACGAGTTTTCTAAGGCCTAGATGGCATGTATAAGGGTCGGTGTGACACCAACTAGGAGCATAAGTGGCATTAAGGTGAAAGCTTAGGTGGCACCACATGTTTTCCTTGCCACTTACCACACGTCATCCTATGTATGGAGAGGATTCTCTCTAATCCTAGCTTGACAAGTGTCAATTCCTTATTAGAGAGACTTAGACTTTCATGCACTACATATAAGTACTTCACGTAACTCAATTTTCAGCTTTGAATGAATAAGAATTGAAGTCTTGTCCAAATGCCTCTTCTTGTTCTAGAAGCTCTCTAGACTAGTCAATTTTTCAAGACTCTCTCTAGTTTTCTCCTAAGAGTGTTGGTCTAACCTCACCCTCTTTCACTTTTTAATCCATCTCACACGTCCAAAACTCCATGAATTATGCTACATCATCTTCAAACAACACCACATCACGCAATCTTGGAAAAAGCAAGGATGAAGCATGCAATTGAAGGTAAGAATCTGCATTCTTTATTAGTGTCCGCTTTATGTGGTTGACACCTTCCTGGGTGTATGATCATGATTGGTGTTCAAAGGAGTGTATTGCAAGAATCTGGGTACCCTTTGTTCTCTTGGTCTTCTCATGGGATACCAAAGTCCTAGTCTTTCTTTTTCTTTTTGTGATTTGTTGGGTACCATTTTTGCATGATCTTTATTATAACGTCTTTCAATTCTTCAAGTTGAATGAATTTCGTTGCTCTGCACCATAAGTTGTCTATGTTGATAATAGGCTTTTTGCATAGAATATCCATAAATAGACCTGGTCTGAGGGTTGTGACCATATGGTGTAGGGCAACCATAAGGTTGAGGTTTCATATTTTAGTGCCACCTTTTCTCATCCTTCCATGAACAAGCTCAAAGATTTTTCTTTCTCTTATTAGATATTTATAAGGACGATGGATGTTAGATGATGTGACCTACTAGTCGTGAAGTGTATATGTGATAGTGTTGATTTATATGATATTTTTGTACTATTTTTCAAGACAAAATCAACTCTCTCTCCAAGCTTAAAATCCGTTTAATTCTCAATTTTATGTAGTTTTTGTTAACAAATGATTATGAGAGCCAGAAAATGGATTTGATTACTAATTCAATTTTGAAAATGAACAAAAATACATTGGATCAAAAGAACAAGGATTAAAGCGCTAAAGTTGAGAGAACAAGAGGCTAGAAATTTTCCTGACACGAGAAAATTGGGCCTAGTGCTATCAAACTTGAGAGTTAGAGATATGAAATGTGCTTGGCACAGGACACCTCCTGAGTTGGCACCAGTTGGGCCTAGAAGTTGGAATCAACAACAGAATCTAGTCGTGTGCGATGCCACTGAGGCTGAGTTGAGCGCTAGCATCGAATTTCATATTTTGTATTTGCTCTGCATTAGGGTTAGGTACCTTCAGTTGTCAAGGAACGAAGGTTAAATTTGGAGGCAATTTAGGGTTTCCTTTATCATCTTACATTATTCATTTTGAAAAGAGTTTTGGCAGAGTCTAAGAGGGGATGAATTGAACTTTTAAATTTTTTCGCAAAAGTTTACTTGAAAGAATGATTATTTTCCATTAAATTAGTTTACTATAGTATTTCTCGCTTCAAATAAGAAAAACAATCAATTGAATTCTAAAAATAATTAGGTGAAATTACAGTTTGTACAACTTGACAACAAATCAGTAGATTCAATTACAAAATCAATCATTTAGTTTTCTTGTCTGAAAACTAGATACAAATTGCAATCAATTAAATTTCCAAGACAATGAATGTAATTTACTCAAATTCCAACAAGAAAAATTCAATCAATTTAATTCACAGAACAATCAATTTTTTTTTTCAGCAAGTCAGAGTCATAGAAAAATCAATTGATCAAAACACACAATTAACATATTAAATTTCTCATAATTATGCACTTATCCAGAAATATCAAGAAGTGATAAATTTCTGTAGACAACAATAATATACGGGAATGAGATTAAGAATAGTTAAGAAACTTAGCACAAAAAAATTTAACCAGAGAATAACAATAAGTGGAATACAGTAAAAACAGTTAGTTGATTTTCAAAAACTATTGATTGATTAATCGTGCAAAGACAAAATTATGAAAAAGCCGAAACATAATTAAAGATCAAAGGAGACAAAGCAAGAACACAAGATTTTATGTTTGTTCACTCTTCCTGAAGAGCTGCATCCAATTTTCCTTGAGAAATATAAAAGAGTTCCACTAAACACAAGTCAAAAGTACACTCAATACATTCACAACTCAATCTTGCACCCTATAAGATTACATAAAACCTTGTGCAACACTCTACTGCAGTTCTACATATGTAAACCCTATACAAATGTAGACTCTAGAACCTTATAATCAATGTAAATTGAATACAATATCAATTTGTAACCAAACCAATACAAAACAGATGAAAATAATAGGTTGCAGTGGACTTCTTTGACTGTACACAAATGAAAGCAGTGCAATCACAATTTAGAGAAACTTGCTCTAAGATTGACTTTTTTTGTTTCTCTTGATTGAAAAAAAAAAAAACTCAATTTACTCACTAAGAATGCTCACAGTTTCATTCTCAAAATGCTCTCAATTCTCTGTCTCTCAAAAATGAGCTCTTACTTCTTATTTTAATTATCTTTAAAATAGTTTTAAAAATCAGTTACACTTTAATGAAAACAATTGATTGAAAACCAATTTAAATTGATTGAATACCAATTTAAATCAATTTATTTTGTTAAAAGAATATTTAGCTTAATAATTTTGAAAAACAATCCTTTGTAAAAATCAACCAATCATTTTCACTTAAAATCATTAACAAATCATTTAGTTTTATGCTTCAAAACCTTTAAGAACCTTTAAAACTTATTCCACTAATTTGTGTTGCATGCACATAACCAAACAACACACAAAAATACATACACACACTAATACACTTTAAACCATCATTGTTGGAGTTAGATTTAATCTTTTCAAACTCTCATGTAATCAATATTAGTCTTAATAAGCATGTCTTTACATATATGCTTTTCTTTCCATGTATTAGTATTTTAATTCTACACTTATTGCCTATCGCGTTGATTAGTGGCTTGATCTTTGATTCTTTAGGTGTTGGAAAATATCTTTTGTAATTAGGAGCTAAATTAAAATACCAAATGAAAGCTTGTTCTAAGAGCCTTCTGGCGATTGCAAGTCTTATTTAATAATTGATCAAGGAATTGACGGTTAATAGATAAGTTTAGGCTCATTCACCTAAGGAATTAGTGTGGGTATTTTTGTGGGTTTTGAAAACAAGATAATTGTTTGATACATGAGAATGCGGATTGGTGAAATCTAAGCCTGAAAATTTCATTCTATTCATCTTTAATCCTTTTTTTGCATTCCATTTGTTGGTAAAAATAATAGAAAATATTTTATATTTAATTTTCAGCAAAACAATCTAAATTATAAAATTTTTCTTTAGTCTAACTTAGTTATAATTGCAATTATTGTCTAGTATTGCACAAATCCTTTAAGAAAGAATGATATATTTATTACTTACTACATGTATGATTTGTGCACTTGTCGCCATTAGAAAAATAGGTTTAGTGATGGATAAATTGAGGGTTTACCGATAGGCAAATTAACCGTCACATTATCAGTCGATAAAATCTGTTGATAAATTGACCACCAAATTATCTATCAGTAAATCTACCATCAATTTATACATCGCCAAAATCATTAATAATTACTGACAAATTTTATTTACCGGTAAAATTTATTGATAAATTAACATATAATAATAATAATAATAATAATTAAAATAATAATAAGAATAAAAATAAGAATAAGAATTGTAATAATAACAACTATAAACAAAATAATAATAATAATAATTATTATTATTATTATCATTATTATTATTATTATTATTATTATTATTATTATTATTATTATTATTATTTGACAAAAATATCTTTTTGAAATATAGTAATTATAGATTATATCACTTATAAGATCAAATTTTAAATTCCTCGTACAACACATTTATGAACACATTAATAATAAAAGAAGTAAAAATATATTTGTAATATTTCTCTACGGATTATTTGTTAATAATTTTTTATTAATTATTGACGGATTAAATATTTTCATCATTAAATCTATCTACAAGTATTTTATTGATAATTTTTTTTGCCGTCAAAATTATGTCGAGTAAAATTTTGACGTTACTGACCAATTTTAACCATCCATAAATTTTAAATTTTCTTATAGTTTGACGTGAATCACAACTAAATAGATATTTGAAATGTTATTGATTAGAGTTTTTTTTTTTTTTTTTTTTTAATTTTTTTATT
>Ga0209700_100524_pt1 | contig 72818 bp, 38 predicted proteins | sample SiratroredBW_FD_187528 | JGI IMG/M metagenome (GOLD analysis project Ga0209700, IMG submission 187528) | Root nodule microbial communities of legume samples collected from California, USA - Siratro red BW (SPAdes) (version 2) | ecosystem: Host-associated > Plants > Roots > Nodule | place: USA... | reverse complement strand
AAAAAAAAAAAAAAAAAAAAAAAAAAAAAAAAAAAAAAAAAAAAAAAAAAAAAAAAAAATAAAATTAAAAAAAAAAAAAAAAAAAAAAAAAAAAAAAAAAAAAACTGAAAATGAAAATAAGTAGTAAAAAACAAAAAAAAAAATTAAAAGTAAAATTAAATTGTAACTCCCTAACGTTTAAAATTAAAATAATTAAAAAACTAAAAATAAAATTAAGATATAATTCCTTAATATTTAAAATAATTAAGAAAAACAAAAAAGCTAAAATCTGTAGACACTATTTGAATACTATTATTTTCAACCATAACCTTTCAAGAAAAATACTATCATGTCAGCATGATTCCAAGATTTTTTTTTTTTCAGAACTTCCTTATAAAATCTAGATAAAATTGCAACTATAAAAGTTTGAATATAAACATTAGTAATAATATTTGAAGATATTTATTTAATTGATAGAAAAATTCTATCAAAAGATGGTTCTATAAACAAAGATTGATTGAAGGTAAAAGTTTATTAAAATGAAGTTTAACGAAATTGTCGGAAAGCCTTAGGAAAAAAAAAAATTGTGTGAGGAGAAAAGAGCCTATATATGTGCTTAGTGTAGGTTTGCCATAAGAATTATAACATATGAAAATTGCTCAAATAAATTATCTATATATAGAATTTTGTAGTTGAAATTAGAGTGCTTAAAATTATACTTACTGAGAAACAATGTAAGACTTAAAACTGAAAAATGACAAACAAAAAATTGAGAATACTTAGTCACCAAATTTATGTTTTACTTTGCATTGTTATATTTTATTTTTTGGTAATTTGCATTCTTATCTTTTACTTTTGATAATTTCCTGTATATTTTTCCTATCATTCATGTTTTTCATCATTTATTGTATTTTGCCCTTTAGTTTTTAAGTCTTTTATTATATCTTGTATCTTAAATTTTCGCTACTGCTTGCTTTCCTCTTACATTTATATTTATTTTGATAATTTACTTTAAACTTTATCGATTTCTTGCTTCTACAAGTTTGTATAACAATTCTTTATTGTTACAATTGATGTTTTTTTCTTTCTTTGCAATCCTTTATTTAAAGAAGCCTTTGATTTTTTTATTTTATTTTAGTTATATGTAAAATAATTAATAAGAAATAATTTTGTCTAAAACTACAACTTAAGTGTTTGAAAATTTTAATTTATTATAAAGTAAGAAATGAAGTCTATATGGTTATAGTGATAAAAAAAATCAAACAGGTTGCTTTTAAGTCGTCTTTAGAAATTTAACGTGATGACCTAATATATTGTATTGACGTAATTTTAGTTAATGTCTAAAAGTTTAGAGTACTCAAATTCAAAGCTTAAATAAAACGAATACATAACATTTTTTTTTTATCTTCAAAATTTGTTTCCATCCATTTTTTTTTATCGGAAATAACAACACAATGACCAAAATCTCAAATCTCAAGTATTTTTACCATGTGCTTCAAAATAAATGTAATCATTTAATTAACTCAAGCTCAAACTCTATTATTTAAATTGATGATGAGAATCATACTGATATCTTTTATTTATATATTTATATTTACTATATACATATGCACTCTTAATAATTAAATTAATTTTGTTTATTTGTTAGTAGCCAATTAGATATAATTTTTCATTTACTAAATTACAAAATATAATAGTAAAAAAAATAAATTTTAGATATAACATATAAGTATCTCCATGTAAAGAATTTGAACGACGACAAATTTATTACGAAACCGCAATTCATGCACATCGTGCATTCCATTATTCACTTTAAAAACAATCTGATATACTAAACAATACAAACAAGGGCTAATTAAAAAATGTTGGAGTCGTACCTTCTCAAATACTCTTAAACAATACAACAGGTAGCACCCAATGGCATTTTCAAAGATTAAGCTATGCTATACTCAATGTCATTTTTCGAAAATTAAGGTAAACACTCACTAAATTTTAGCTCTTTTTATATATTATATAATTACTTAATGACGTATCATCATTTATAACTCCTATGATCGAGATACCTAAAACTTTTATTATTACCATTTTTCAGTAAAAGTAATAATATTTCAAGTGGCCAATGCTTTCTTTCAACCAACAAAATTCTTTCGTAAAGAAAGATAATATAAAAGTACCTGCGTAAAAAGTTGTAGCATTTGGATTCCAGATTTTAGGTTGACTACTAGAACTGTGTTTTTCGGCGCATAACGAGGAAAAGGACTCACATATTACGAACATAAATTAACCTCGGAATCAATAGTTCCGCGTTTGCCATTCATAATAAAAATTTGCGTTTTCTATATTCCAGTGATGTTCACAATATGACATGTGAGTTTGAGAACTGGGGCGTTGAGAAGAAGAATGAGTCTATCTAATCGACAGAATCACGCTAAAAGTAAACCTAAACGCCATTATAGAGTAACTAAAATTTTGATAGAATGCCAGAAAGGAACAAATTAGTTAACACGAGGTTATTGGCTTGGCCGGAGTAGTATCCAACAGTTGTTTATGATAAAAGGGTGCTTCCACAGTTAACCCTTACCGTTACCGTTACCGTTACCGTCACGGTCAGCGCGGGCAAGCGATTTCTGCGGGAGGCACTAACGCTCCATGCGCCATGAGGATGGATTTATAGATCTGGATGATGGCTTTGTCGTCGTACTCCTTGGGGTGGGCCCGACCGAAGCCCGCGAAGGAGGTGTCAACAGCTGCCAGGGGCCCACCGAAGCCCGAAGCTGAGGCGCCGGCGTTCATGACGCGTGAGTTGGCCAAGCCCAGCATCATCCGCACGTAGGCATCCCTCACCCAAAGCAGAACCTTCTTGGGAGAGGGGATTTTTCGGATTCGGATCTTGGGTGCGAGTCTGATCCTCCACCGCCAGAACCGAGCCCTCCCGGTTCGGGTGCTTCCCAGCTCAACCCGATTCCTCCTTCTCCGACCCGACCGGTTTAGCCGCCGGTAGCCTCTCCTCCTCCAATACTCTTTGACGCCCTTGCACACGGTGGCCGTGATACCCTCCATCTTCCTTTTTTCTCGCTCTCTCTCTCTTACGCGGAATGCAAATAAAACGGGGTTGGGGTGGGTGAGAAATGGAAGAGTGAAGAAAGGGGATAATTAAGTTAGGTGCATGCAGACGAAATAACACATGGCATTGGCAAGGATGACACCGGGTGTTTGTGCAGTACTGATCCTAGCCTTCCTTACTTTAATAAATAAATAATTTCTCACATTAATATATAAATATATTTATTTATGTATATAATAATATATATATATAATAAGAAGAAGAAGGTGGTGAGATGTGCGAAGAGGTACATTAAATGCGACAGCCACTCTGGTAGCTGAGTTTATCAACAACGTCATTTTCCCCTAATTAATGTACTTCGTCTCGCACGTGCCGAGGTTTCCTATCTCATGCTACTGTTTCTGCTTTTGCCCATTTCCTGTTGCTTTTTTCTATTTTTGGTTTTACTTTTCACTCTAGTTCAATTAGATAGTTTCATGTTATGCGTTATTTTTAGTATATGTACAAAAATTGTGTTGGTTAAAAAGTTAAATATAATGGCAATTAAAACATAAAAAAATGAATACGTAATTCCGAAAGTGTCATTCAAGAACAAATATTTTGCATATTAATCAGGATCCTCCTCTAATAAGCAATTTCGATCCTGGCAGGTGGAAAACTTAACTTTCTTGTTCCATTCTTAAAATTCGAAACAAAACAAAAAAGTATCTTGTTCCACCATTGTGAAGCAGCATGTTATCTAAGATTTATTGCGACAACTGCATTAATAAAGAATTACTTCGTCGGAAAGATGTATGGAGTACCCCATAACTTCTAAGATTATATGTAATACCAAAAATAAATACTTTAATTAATTATTTTTAAATGTTACTACTATTTTAAGTTAGTATTTATTGTTAATAATTTAATTGTTTATATTATTTGAAATGTTTAATAAAAAATAAATTAAAACTTATATAAAGATTATAAAACTAAATTTTAAGAAAACTATATTAAAAAAATTGTTATTCTCGTCAAAACTAAGCGAAAACGATGAATTTGTAAAATCTTTGAACTATTTGTCAAGTTTCATTCTCTAAAGAGTAATCGTTGAACTTATTGAAAAATATTAAGTGAAAATTAACCTACACAAAATTTTCTTATATTTATAAGTTAGTAAGCATTTAGATAAGCTTTTTTAGAAGTATTAATGAGTACTATTAAAAAAACTTATCTAAATGTTTTTTTAGATTTCAACAAATGTTCGTGATTATGAAATGATAACGTTTAAGTCTAATTTTTCTTATTGAAATGTATGCTAAGTTCATAAGATTTATAGGACAAATTATGACACCTTTAACCTAACTCACTTCATCCTCTTCCATAAATCTCAACTCCATCATACTCTTGGATGAAGGTCAAAACTTGACACCTCTCCACACCCCCTTTCCCCACACCCCCCTTTCATCTAAGAGTGTGTTATAATATTGTATATGGTATGTCATGTGGAAACAAAAAGAACAAACCACACTATTTTAGAAAAAAAAAAAAACTCATTTTTGAATATTCTAAACTAGGTTCAAAAGCCTATAAAAATGTCTTGATTCTAAAGTAAAAAGGGTGTAACATAACCATTGAACTTATATATAGAAGAATGTGAAAGTAGGTGATTTTTGTTCAATATTATACATTAAAGAACTTTTAATTATATGATCATTCCTTAACAGATGGAACATTGATATATGCATTGTGTAACTTTAAAAAAGTTTGAAAGGGTCATCAATGTGTGTCAGGTCTCATTTAGTGTAACGTTCAATCTTGTACCTTCATCTTAAGATCCATTTAATCTAGATCATCCTTTAAAAGGTAGTGCACTGATTTAAGCCTTGCATAAATAACGTTGAAAAAGCTTGAACTGTTTTTTAGTTGCATATAAAGTCTACCATGACTTTAATTTTGTTGATTCCATAATTCTTATTGTACTAAATTGAGAGTTTGAAATATGCACATATTGAATCTCTTTACAAATTTCACATGTACCGAGCTAAAACTGGATTGACCTACATCTAGTCTAATTCTAAAACCATTTTTGACTAGGTTTATCACATCAACAACATTTTTCCAAATATAGGAATCATCATGTAGATTTCGGTACAATAGGACTGAAACCAATGATTTTTATGTATATCGAAAGTGATTTTATATTAGCTTTATCAAATAAAATAGATATTAACTTGTAGGGCATCTTTGACACATAACTCACCAATAGGTTTAATTTTTTTACTTCTTTGTAGTTCACCTATTTTAGTTTCTATTAGTCATAATTTTGAATCATAGCATAGGCTTGCATGCTATTATACCAATTTATATCTTGGTAAATACCATTGCAAAGAAAAAGTGTGTGTACTTAGGTATAAAGGAAAAATAAAGTTTGTAAGTTAAACACAATTTGCTTTATATAAAGCCTTCCATTTCTAATTTTCTAGGTGTGTTTATATCTTCGTAATTATATGGTTGAACGCTATTTAGTGACTCTTTTAATTAACAATTGGTTACCTATTAATGTTATTTTATTTTGAATTCTCAAATAGCATTTCAAGACATCAATCTTTTCATAAATGAGTCCTTTTGAGCATATAAATCTACATTTCTGGAAATTAAGCTTGAAATTTGATTCATTACAAAATAATTTAAAATGGTCGAGATTAAACACTTATGCTCCTTGAAGGTCATAAAAAAAATAATAAAACATCATCAACAAAATGAAAATGGGTCAAAAAGAGGTCTCTTTCTTGATATGGTAATATGTTGCCAATCTCCCTTCATACATTGATCATTTATATGAAAGACAAGCTTTTCCATATGAAGAACATGTAAGTAAGGAGAAATAGGATCTCATTATCTTATGCAAAACAAATTAAATTCTTAAGTTTAAAATCATTTAAAAGAATATATAAACCTTCACTCTAAAATCCCACAAGATTGAACCCACTATTCTACTTGGTAAGCCAACTTCAATGAGCGTTGTTAGAAAAAAAGTCTCAATTTACTCTATCACAAGTCTTTTCAGGGTTTACCCTGATGGCTTCCAATCCTTGCTTTCCTGTTAATGTGATGAATAACTTCATGTACAATAATTGAATTATCTTCAAAGTAATTACCTATAGTACTTTTGCATGAATGTGTATCTCCTTAAGGAAAGAAAAGGGTCCATTTATACACACATCAAGATCCATATATTATATACAAAATAGGGTATACAAAACTAAGTATTCCAAAATAAATATATTCATCCACAATATACAGATAAACATATAAAACATAAAGTTCTAAGTTCATCCAAAACTACCTCGTGTATGTATGTGTTGTGTGTGCACGAGTATGTGTGTGTGTGGGGTAGGTGTGTGTGGGTGTGGTGGATGGGTGTCTTGTGTGTGTGGTTGTATGGACATGCACGCGTTCATGTGCATGTGCGTGTCTTACTAGAAACTAACACCTAACTCATTTCAACCATATTCAATCTACAAAACTAAACTCCAAAAGTCAAAATGAGCTTATTGCACAAATAACTTCACTAAAGCCGTGTTCCATTGGTGTCAAACTCTCCCTCAACTTCTTACCACCCAATGTTTTAATCTATATGATTTAGACTATTAGTGAAATAAGGATATCTTCTTCTAGTAATAGATTATGTCATTAATATCTTGAGTAGAAAGCTATAACATTCCAGATATGTAACTTCAAACAATTCAATCTCAAATGTCATACATTAATTTAATCATAATTAGTATATAACATATCAATATTCATGTGCAAATCATATACTATATATATATATATATAAATACTTATAATCATTTCAATTCATGTAACTAAAGTCAAACATGCTAATTACAACAAGACTTATTTGCTAACTGAAATAAATTTTATTAAGTGGATTTAATTAGGAAATTATCCTAATTGCATTTGGATTTTAATTCATGTCTAGTGAATCTATGACGAATCATAATCCACTAAACTAATTAATTATGAAATTAACCCTAACTCTTTGGATGAATTTCATTAAATAAATAAATCTTCATCTGCTAGACGAATTATACAAAATCAACAATTTTATAAATTTTCCCAACACCGATTTCATTTTCAAAATTATCAAATGGTCAACGAGTTCAAAATATCCTAAATATAACATATTATAAAGCATAAATTTTATATTATAAAAAATATTTCTCAATTTAAACTCATCAAAACCCAGCATGAAGTCAATAACAATACAAATATAATTCATCAATTCAAATATTTTCAAACAAACAACCATTATTTTTATTAACCATAATATTATCTAAATATAAACAAAAATTTAAATAAATCCCTTCATTTAAGAATAGTTTAAAATTCAAGAAGTAAAAAGAGAATTGTCCTCAAGTTGAAGTTCAAGAAGTAAAAAAAGAAATGTCTTTGCCAATCTAGATGCCTATATATTCGTCAGTAAATCAACAAAAACACAAATTAAAAGGTAAATCAGTTTAAATAATTAAAATTTGTATCTAATAAGACTAATAAAATATAAATTATTTACAAATAAAAGCGAAATATTAATAATAAAAATATTATGAAGTAAAAATGTACTCTAAAATAAATTATGATATTATAAATGCAAACACACCAAAATGGTGCAATTTGATTATGTATTTACGAAAATAGACATAAAATTTTTATTTTTCAAAATGAGTAAAATGGATGAAATCGTACGACAATAACATTATTTTTTAAGTGAAGATTAATTTAATCAAAATTAGAAAGAAAATCATGCTCTCTGCACGACTTTAGTAATAATGTAATTAGTTGAACAAAAATACTGCTCACATCCGAGGATTTAGTGTGGGAAAACAAAACTGAAAACATGATATTGTCCCACAATTTTAGTTAACCTATTCTAAATTCAAAAACTACGAGTTGCAACCCTCTTTTAACATTTAAAATAATTAAGAAAATGAAAAAATTGAAAATAAAATTAAGAAGTAACCTCCCTAACGGTAATAATTAAAAAAAACTGAGAATGAAATTAAGTTGTAACTCCTAACCTTTAAAATAATTAAAAAAATACAAAAATTGAAAATAAAATTAATTTGTAACGTCCCTAACGTTTAATATAATTAAGAAAAAAAACTAACCCCTAATATTTAAAATAATTAAAGAAAAAATAAAAAAGTCAAATTCTTATAATTGTAATATTGTTATCTTCCACCAAAATGATGTTATGGTGACACGATTTTATTTTAATTATTTTAAAAGATATAAAAAAATATTTTAAGATTTTTTAAAAGATATAAAAAAATATTTTAAGATTTGAAAGAGGAATTTGAGAAGTAATTGCTTTAGAGTAAAATGAATAGGCATTAATCTGAAATTGACTTTAGAAAATAAAAAATAATAAAAGATGAAAAAGGAGAAAAAGAGAAAGAAAAGAAATTTTGAGCTATAAGTGTTATAATGGATCTACGGATACAACTGTAAATATGAAACTTTTCTTAACCAAGATTAGATAATAAGTTTTATCAAAAAATTCTTTAGTATTAATTATTAATTATGTTTTTATTAACTTTGAGTAATTAAAGATCAAGAAATCGTTTAATATGTAATATATAAAATATTGTCTACAAAAAAGTTATATTTTAATTACTTAAAATCAGATTAAAAGACATACACGAATAAAAGAAAATTAAACTGGTCCGAAAAACTGATAGAGAAAAAAAAAATACACACATGTATGATGAAACTTTTAATATTCTCTAAAAAAATGTTTTTAATATACAAGCATAACTATAAAATTTAAAGAGTTTAGTAAATATATCTCAGTAGTATAAGACACAGTTATCTAATTATATTTTATCTTTAGGGTTTATAAGACAATTATTATAAAAATTAATAAGTATGTTTAAAATATAAATTATATGTTGAATATAATGTAGAATTGGATAGTACGGGTCTTGCTGTGAAACTCCTCGATCTAGCTTCCTGCAAGAAAAATTAATTTTGCTTTTCTTTGGTTCCTAACAGTGCGTGGTACCCAGGAATAGGTGGGGTAGCACTAAAGTTAAATTTGACTTCCTAACATAAAAGAGTAATAATTAAGGGATAATTGTCACCTGCAATGTTGGTAACGATATAAACTAATTATTTTAAAGACTAAAATTTAATAATACTACATAAGTTTACACTTACATTTTCTAATTTTTTACTATTGGGATTATTTTCCTCAATAAAGTTATAAATATAATATTTTAAAAATTTAAGGAGGTATATATATATATATATATATATATAATTTAATAAGAGGTAATAATATAATATTTTTAAAAACAAAAAAAATGTTTGTTTTGAATTTAAAAAAAGGAAGTATCCATGTAATCTGTAAAAATCTGAGAAAATATTGGAAAATATTTATATTTGAAGTATAAAATGATAATAACATAAATTTATTTATTTTGTGATCAAATTTAGGGATAACTGAGTTACGTAGAGTGGTTCACGGCCTACAAAAATGGGAAGGCTAAGTTGATCAGCTTGCATAAGTCTACTTCGTATAACCTGTAAAATGGATTTCTCCCTACTGCCCTGCAACAAACGTAAGTTTTTTTATTTTTAATTTTTTTTATTATTGTGTAAAATTATTTGTTAAATAATATTATTTACTAATTTATTAATATTATATATTTATAAGTACAAGTTTAAATTTTATTTCGTATTTGATTTTAATATTTATTGTATTTGTTTATTTACAGTAAATAATAAATTATTAATATTTAAAATTTTCTTTCAAATGTTATACTTATAAAAATATGTTCTTATAGATACTCAAATTTAAGATTAAAAAATTGTAAATAGTAGTTAATTTTTTTTCTAAAGTTATACTTATGGATTCGTAAACTCATAATTATGCTATAAATTTTATGGTTACATATACTCGTTTTCAGCTTGTCCAATGGAGGGTGGTCCACAATAAATAGACCCACAACAAAATAAATTGACTCATATCATCGCTCTTATTTAATTTTAACTTTTCATTATTTGAAATAAGAGCTTCATAGCTCTTTGTATCTAATTATTAACATGTCTTAATCAATTTCGTTTGCTATTTAAAATATTATTTATTTTGTTTAATTTTTTTAAACGAGTCAAGAAAGTTTTTTATCAAATTAATGATAAGAACATTATCACGTTAACACGTACAACAAATAATCAAATATATGCATAATTATTTAAAGTTTCTATAGATACACTAAGCGTCACTCGAATAATGTCATTACCATCTTCTTAACTTAAAATAATGACGTAAATTTGAAAACACATCTTAGTAAAGAAAAAAACAACTATTAAGTCCAAGTAAGTGATGGAACAGGAATTAAACTCTAAGAGGTAGCAGTTGGTATAGCAGGAAGGAATGAGATAATGGAATCAACAGACACCGAAAGGATTTGAATTTTATGTTGTTCTTATTATCGGACGACAATGCTGTTGGTGGCATTATTTGTCATTGATTGTGTTGAAACACAGAGATTGGTTATTTTCAGGTAGCTTAACATCAATTCGATCAATAATGCCAATTCTGTCACCACGTTAGGTATAACTTAAATTATATGGTTACATCAATAGATTAACGTCAACCACTAATTGAGGTCTAAGGTGATAGCTAAAGGGAAGAATTTTGTGACGTTGGAGTGCAGCTCAAGTAAGTAAAGAATCTCAGCAATTCACAGACATCAAATTACAGTTCAGATTCTCTTTTACTTTTTGTCCTCAATATGTATTAAATTTTTAATGTATTTTAAAATATAAAAATCAATGTAACTTAGAAACCAAGTTATTATACGTCAAAGCTATAAGCTTTACTTCTCAAACAAATAAATTTTTGTATATTTTGGTTCTTTGTACTGATTTAACATTGTTACTATTTATTATTGCCAAATGAAGGCAAACTGAAGTATTTTCACCGTCTTACAGTATCTAAAGTTAACAGAAGACAATTGTCTTGAGAAATTAAAATGTTTTAAATTTTGTGTATGTTAAAATGACTCTTCCTTTAGCTACAATGAAAATGTTGTTCTATATATTTTTTTGCTTTTCTCTTATAAAAAAATGCATTGGATTTGTTTAATAAGAAACTGAAACTTATATTTTATGTAGAGTCAACACAGTTCAAATAGGTATAATAATGAGTAATTAGATTTAAGTTATTTTTATTCCTTGTATAGGTATTTATGAAAAAAAAATCTTAAACATGTGAAATTTAAAATATAATATTACACATATATAATTGTGAGTTATATAAAATTTCTATAAGAACATTTTTAAACATATTAATTATATCTTAGTATGTTGATTAAATAATTATAATTGAAAATAATTAGTAACTATTTTATCATATCAACTATTATCTAATTATGAAATAAATTTGACCAATGCGTAGCGAATTTCTTAAATAAGGCTTTGAATTCGATAATTAAGAATAAAAAAAGTGCAAATGGAAAGAAATATCAGTAACAGTAACAAAATAAATTTATGAAGAAAATAAAGTCATTTATAAAAATTGATGAATATTTCATGTCTATAACATACTGATACTAAAAAATTATTTAATTCATTTTACTGTCTCACTTGAGAAATTATTATACGAAAAAATATGTATTATAACCTTCAATCAACCTTATGTTGGTTTTGACTAAAGTTTCTAAAGTAAGACTTTAGATTTGTATTGTTGATAAAAAAAAAAAAAATCTTATTTAAGATATCACCTTACCAAAGTTGTAAGCTAAATTACTTTATGAAAATAATTACTAATAAAATCAATGAATCTTATTTATTACATGATAACCAAACAAATATTTGTTAACACATATTACTTTACGAATATATAAGTTTTAGAAAAATATATTTTTTTAATTTAAAAAATGGGGCATGTAATATTAGTTTTTTTATGCGATATAATATTAGTTTTTGTAATTTGACGTTGACCAATTTTAATTTTTAAAAATAATTTTACTGTTTTTTATTATGAAGAGAAATCATTTATGTAATTTTTATTAAATACTATATCGCTTATAATTTCATATAAAAAATAATTTGACAATTTAGCCATTAAATTATAAATTCATATAATTATAACTATCCTTATTAAAATGGAATAAAAATGACAAGATAATTAGATAATTAAATAATTAATGTGTTTAGTATATATATATATATATATATATATATATATATACATATATATTACTTTAATTTTGATTTAAATAACAGAAAACAAAATTATATCAAAATAGATATTTATATATATAATATATGTGAAAAGAACTTTTAATCTAAATGATAAATTAAAAAATATTCAAATAATACAATATTAGACAGTGAAACATTTAGTAAATGAAATTCAGCGAGATTAGTAGCTAGAGGTTTTATTATGATAGAAGCAGTAGATTATAATGTTATGTTTTCTCTTGTAGTAAAGTACAAATCCATTTGGATGTTGTTAGTCATGGTTGTTGAGCTTAACCTTGAGCTGAAATAAATAGACCTAAAAATTGTATTTGTGTACAAAGATTTAGAGGAGATCATCTACATGAAACAACTAGAAGGATTTGAGGTAGGAGGTAAAGAGGATTATGTTTGTAAGTTAAACAAATCTTTGTATGATCTGAAACAATCCCCAAGGTAATGGAATAAACACCTTGATGAGTTTATTGAAAGCATTGATTTTGAAAGTAACAAGTATAGTACATACATCTACTTCAATCTTCAGTAGACCGTATGTTCATTGTATTGTTGTTGTTTGTAAATAATATTCTAATAGTAAACAACAATAAATTCAGGTGCAAAAGGTTAAAATTGAGCTTAACAAGTTTGAGATGAATGACCTTATAGTGCTAGGAAGATTTTGGGGATTGAGATCACCAGGCGACGTGATTTGAAGCGTTTATACTTGTCTTAGAGGAGACCTATCTTAGAAAAATTCTTGATAACTTTGGGATGACAAATTTAAAACCTTTATCCACACCTATTGTGTCTCATTACAATTTAAGTGATGAATAGTCTCCTAAGACGACGGAGGAACAATGTTATATGGACAGTTTTACATATGCTAACATTGTTGGTACTATTATGTATGTTATGATTTGCATGCATCCTGATATAGCCTATGTTGTAAGCATTGTTAGTAGGTTCAAGTCTATTCCTGGACAAACTCATTAGCAATCTTTTAAGTGGATTCTTCGTTATTTAAAGGGATCATTTGGAAGAGTCTTAATTTATGGTAGAGTGTTAGAGGTTTGCCAAATATGCTCTCGTAGAAGGTTTTGTTGATTCAAACCATGTTAGGTGTTTGGACACTAGAAAGTCTTTCATAGGCTAATTTTTCACTGCTTATGGTATTATTATTAGTTGGAAGGTCATTCTATTGAAGGTAGTGACGTTGTTAACCACTCAAGTTGAGTCACTGCCATTATAGAAGTTGTCTATCAAGAATGGTCCAGTAAAATCTTGTTTTTGAAGTTTCTAGACCATTTGACACTGCTAGACTATCTTAAAAACATCTAGTCTCGTTGCATTTACTGAGACCTGGATTGTTTAATGAAATAGTCTAGTGGCATGTTTCACATGTGTTAGTTATAACAATATTTGCTCTATAACTATAACCTTGTACCTTGTACCTTCCGTAGAAGCTAACTTTGAGTTGAACGTTTGAGTTGTGTCTAATTGAGAGTTTGTTGAGAGAGAAACTCCAAAGTTGTAATCTTTATGCTATAGTGAATTTCTTTGTGGGTGTAGGTGAAGTTCATTAATACTTCAATCAAACCACAATAAGTTTCTAGTGTGATTCTCTTTTCTTTCTCTTTTACTTTTACCTTCTACCAATTAGGATAATGTGTTGTTTGTGTGTTATTGTAGGTGTTTGTGCGATAGATTTTCTGAGTGAATTTGTTGATCTAATTCCCTAACACTATGAAGGAAGCTTTATGGCTAAAGGGTCTAGCCAACGAGTTGAGATGCAAGACTGGGCTATCATAGTCTATTGTGATAGTAACAATGCAATACAATTGCCCAAGAACCAAGTCTACCAAGAAAGAACTAAACACATTGATGTGAAGCTACATTTTGTAAGAGAGGAAATTATACAAGGATCTGTGAAGGGGATGAAAGTCTCAATAGATCATAATTCCTCTAACATGATTACAAAGTTTCTGCTAGGCAACAAGTTTTGTCATTGCTTGGATTTGATCCAACTGATTGGAAATTCAGCCTGTAATGGGCTTAGTAGCAGATAACAACTCTTGCTCAAAAGATTTGTTCTAAACCATGGTGGAGATTTGTGATAATGGTCTAGTAAAATCTTGTCTTTAAGGTTCTTAAACCATCTAACACTGTTAGACTATCTTAGTAGACCATCTAGTTTTATAGTGTATATTGAAACCTGAATTGTCTTGTGAAATCGTCTAGTAATTATAGTGTTCTAAAACTAGAAACATCGTTCACGTGACTTCCTCATTATTCTTAGGCGTGTTTCACATGTGTCTGTTGTAATAGTATTTTCTCTATAAACAAGACCACATACCTTGCATTCTAGGGTAACTTTTGTTAAAATTAAAGGCCGAATTCTAGAGAGGAGGTAAACTGAACTATCAAGATTTTTCAAAAACTTTTTTAGAATGAATCTTTAAAGAGTGTATCAATTTTAGAATTTGGTTAAGTCCCTTTTAATGTGTTAAAGTTTAAAACATCTAGTTGCTCAATTACACTAGTCAAACTTTCACTATATCAAAAATATTTACACAACAAAAGCAGTACAAAAAAATACCAAAAACATCACTCTTGAACCCTACAAGAGCAAGACACTACACCAATAACACCCTTTTACTAAGCTGAGTCCAGAAACTCTATCTAGAACAATAACCTTACAAGAAATAGAAAATACAATTGAAACAATATCACCTAATTCACCATGAGTACAAGGACAAAGAGAAAGTTTCATGTGAACACACAAATTTCTCCTTCAATCAAGTAGATTAATATGGAAAAACACCATAAAAAAACTCCAAAAAAATATCTTTTGTTCAGTACAAACTTTCTCAGTTTTTGGAAAAGACACAAAACTTAGATTTCCAAATTTGTGTTAAATGAGATGAAGATAAGAGAGTTATATAAAGTACGCTCAGTTATATTTAATGGATTAAACTAAGTTTTAATATGTTGATATCACTTATAAGTGAAAAAAAGAATAGATTATTGTATTTTCAACCTGTTCAAATAGATTGATCACATTCTTCTAAAAGTATAGGACAATTTTAACATATTAAAAACTCATTATAAAAGATTGAAACAGACCTTAAGGTTTTTAAGTTATTTTAACGGATTGATTCGATAAAATAATCTATTAAAATATTCAATGTAATCATATTGGACTTCAAATAATAATATTTTAATAGATTAAAATATCTCTTAATTAATGAAAATTATGTTGTCACCAAAATTAGTTTCAAATAGTTTTAACAGCTTTCTTTATCAAACAACTTGAAAATGAAAATTTACATACAAATTAAAGACCAAACACACACATACACAATAATACACATCAAAGTCTTGAATATTATTTTTGTAAAAGATTCATTGAATTCATCAAATATATTAGCAATAACTCCAACAACTTTGAGTTGAATATTTAAGTTATATATGAGTGAGAATATTTAAGTTATATATAAGTGAGAGTTTGTTAAAAAAATCTTGAATATTATTTTTATAAAAGATTCATTGAATTCATCAAAAAATATATTAGCAATAGCTCCAACAACTTTGACTTGAATATTTAAGTTATATATGAGTGAGAATATTTAAGTTATATATGAGTGAGAGTTTGTTAAAAAAAAAAACTATTAGATTGTAATCTCCATGATATATTTAATTCTTCTGTGAAATTACATTTGTAAATATATTTTTTAATTAGTATGAAAGGAATCTAGTTGACAAGAGAAGGACTCACCTGAAATTGGAGTGAATAATACAATAGAAAAGTTTTCTCGAATTTGTAAAAAAATTGTAACGTACGGATTTTTCTTGTGTTTATTTTAAAAACTTATCATCTTTTTTAGATAAGAACTTTCTTCAAATATTTTTGTAAACATAGACAAAAGTATCGAATCATGTGAAAGTTTCAACTCTAGGTAAGTAAGTGGTCAAGATTATTAGTTTGGTAGTGGTTATTTCGTTATTAGTCTCAATTTAGTCATTGTTGGTTTAAATTTCTTTGTTATAAACTTATACACTAAATGTGAATGATACGTAGGTTAAGTCTAGTGTAGAGAGTGAGACCAGAGGATTGATAACTTCTATGTTATGACATGGGCATTTAAGACTTTAGGCCAAAAATTTAAAGATTTTTAAAGGTAATGTTTATAACAAAACTTCTTTAATTTTGATACTTTTGTTAATGGTAAAAAGGCAAGATCCTTCCAAAATGTCAGGGATAAAAGAGGGATAAGAGATGATGATTTGTTGCAATCGATTAACATTGGTATATGAATCAATACACTCACAACTGTTGGTGAATACATGCATTTTATTATCTTTATGGATGATTTTTGCAGCTATTGGTTGATATAACTTCTTCATGATAACTTCAATTATTTAAATGATTTAAAATTATTTAAAATTGTTGTTGAATTGAAATGAAAAAAAATATTGACGGTGCGTTTCTTTTTAGAAACGGATTTGTTAAACGAAAGATAAAGAAAAAGATTTATAATGAAAGCACGGAAATCAGAAAATAAAATATTAATAAAAATGTAAAACATGGTGAAACGTTTACATTATTCTTTCTTAGTATGGGTTCGAGGATTTGCGAGGAATGTTAAATTTTGTTATTATATTTTATTATATAATTAAATAAATATAATAATAATAATAATAACAAAAACAATAATAAATTTAATAAAGTTATAAAATAATAAAAATAAAATATTAATAAAAGTGAAAAAATAAAAAATATTAATAATAAATTTGTAAAAAATAATAAAACTAAGATAGTTATAAAAATAAAATAGTAATAATATTTATTTAAAAAATATTATAATAATAAAAATAATAAATCATAAATAATAATTATAATAATAAAAATAATAATTATAATAATAAAATTGTAAAATAATAATAATAAAAAATTGTCATAATAATGAAAACAAATTTATAAAATAATAATATTATTAACCATAATAATTTAAAATTGTTATTTTAATTTTAATTTTAAAATAATTGATACTTCTATACTTCCATCAATTAAAACAATAATAATAATGATAATAATTTATCAATTATATCCAATAAATTAATTATATTTAATATTAAATTAATTTTAATTATATAATTTTATCTAATAAAAAATTATTTTACCAATCACATATTTTACAAATTTTTATAAAATCTTTCTTCATTTTTTATTATTTTTTTCTTAATCTAAATAATCAAACTTCTTACACAATTTTATTTTAAATCGAACTCAAATTTATTTTCTAAATCCATTTTCTAAATCTAGAAGAAGATAAGTAAAGTGATTCAATGATTATTTACCAGGCTTTTTAATTAGCATGAAGTTCAATACACCATAACACAAAAAATGATTTACTGTGCAGAATGAAGCATCATATACTCCGTGAAAGACTTCGTGATCCCTTAGCAGTACTTAAGTAGAAGAAAGTACCAAACATAATTGACATGAATTACATCTAACAAATCCTATTGCATTAAACTCTGCAATAAACCTTGTTTCCTTAATTTTGTTTTATAATATATAGCCATTTTTATATATCAAATACTCCATATCAAAACCTTGTTGCTAATTAGCATTCAGTTCCAAAAAAAGAAAAAGAGAGAGAAGGGTACGATAAGTAATATAAAAAGGCAGAAATAGAGGAGTACAAGAAATTCATGATATGTAAAGGTGTCGTATGTCATCACTGTCACTCACCTGTACTTTTTTTTCTCTTTAGCTCATCCAAGTGTTAACTAGTATTTGGTGTGCATGAATTATTTTTCTTCCAAATGGACGTAGCACGCCCTTGGGTGGATTTTGAATGGATACTGATAAGTATAATTTTGGTGAGTTCATCGTAAGTTTAAGAGGGAGATTTGTGATTGTGTTTCAAGGTCATGCACAGTTATTTTACTATGCAGCGTGTTTTGCTACGAGGATTTCACGGTGGTGAGGGTTTGGCGGCTAAGATTTGCTGCTTGGGTTTAAAGGTCTGTGAAATGTTACGGAGGTACTTGGAAAACCGTGAATGATGATGGTGTTTGTGGTCAGGGTTTCAAGTTTCTCTGAAGTTGGAGCATGCTTTGGTCGTAGAACAAACAAGACAATGCGGATTCACAACTAAGGTTTGTTAAACGGGTATGTGACTCGGGTGATTTATGCGAAAGAAAGGGAGTTGATATCAAAGATAAAGATCCTTGTTTAACTGGGACTAGTTCATGGTTGGCACTAGCATGAAGGCTTAGGTAGTGATCGAGTTTTTTAGCTACATATCTTGTTTCATGCATTATAAATTATCCTTTTGATGGCGTTTCTAGTCATATTCTACGTCTAAGAAAGTTGAAGCCTCAAGACTAGGTGTGTTTGTTTAACATTTACATGGAGTGAATTGGCTCCAACGTTGTTGTTGTTTTAAACCAAAATCCAAATACAAGTATAGGGAGACATGTGATGTTGACCATTTTACCACATCACCCCAAACAACAACCACGATGCTAGGCTAGTTTGCCATAAAAATTACACATAGAAAACAAGGCAACATCAAAATTTACATTGGCACATGGAAATCAAGGCTGAAGATAACAGAAAGTTACTTGAGAAAGAATACAAAAAGAATAATAGCCAACATCTGCAGAAAGTATGAAGCATATCATTATCCAATATTCAATCGTTAGATAACTAATGTAATCCGCTTCTACAACTCAAAAAGTTGGTTACTCCAAAGACAAAAGGGTAACAGGCAAGTCATAAGATTTATTCTAGGGGTGTGGCAAATGAAAAAACACAGGATGATAAACAAGAAGTTGGAGAAAAAATGCACTAACCGATGTTATCTTTCGACATGTTTGCTGATCCCTGATTTCCTTGTACTAAAACAGACAAAGACAATTCAAAATTGATTAGCTTATAAAACCGAAATGTCAGGAACACATTTCTCGCTAAAACTGAGATTAAACTGGCACATTGCGTTCGTAAACTGTCATAACCTGATAATAACAACAATCCACTGGAAGGCAACAGAACTAAACAAACTAAGAAAAAGAAAAAAAAAAAAAAAAAAAAAAAAAAAAAAAAAAAAAAAAAAAAAAAAAAAAAAAAAAAAAAAAAAAAAAAAAAAAAAAAAAAAACTAACACAGGACAGAAGCACTGTATGCAGATAATGTTTTGAATAGGCTATCTATCATAAACAAACACAAGAAGTGGTTTCATTTCATTTCCTAGCTTTCTTGTTGGCCTTGGAAGGTTTAGGAGTGATCTTGCGCTTGGCAGGAGATAAATTGGACTTCTTCTTTTTCATCGGCTCGGGGGTCTTCACCTGACTCAAACGCTTCACTTTCCCTCCTCCAGAGGCATCCACCGCCGCCACCTGTTTCTTCTTGTTGAGGGCTTTCTTCGTCAGGGCTTCCGGCGTCTTCACCTGACTCAGACTCTTCGTCTTCTCCGTCACCTTCTTCTCTTTCGGAGCGGTTTTGGGTTTCTCGGTTTGCGGAGAAGAAAGCTTGTAGGAGTTCTTGACCTTGTAAAGCTTCTCCGATTTGACCAAACTTTTCAACTGAACGGAGAGAAGTTTACGGAAGTTGGTAGGAAGCACTTTGCTGTACTTGTCCTCCACGAATTTGGCTATTGCAGGCTGACTCGAACCGGTGCGTTCCTTCAACGACGTTATTGCGTCTGCGATCATCTGAAAGAAAACCGTAACAAAATGAAAACGCTGTCATTAAAATCTGGAATTGGAGAGAGGGTGTTACCTGGAAGTAGGGAGGGTGGGACGCCCCAGTGGATTTGTTCTTTGCATTTGCATTTGCTTTTGCCATTTTTTTTTTCTGTGAGAGGAGGAACAAAATATGTCACAATTTAAAAAGGGTTAAGTAAAGTTTCGGGTGTTACTGTTTTGACCCTGGTTGGGTTGGGAGTTGGAACTCGAAGGGGTGAAAAGAAAACAGTAACTGCTACGTGTCAGTCAGTGAGGAACTCGGTCATCTATTCTTAGTTTGAATTTCAATTTTCAATCAGAATTTGGCGGCTTACATTGTTGGTATCATTGGGCCCCTAAAACAAAATAAAATGACTCTTTAAGGTGGGCCGTTTGTTTGTCCTACTTTTGAGCTTGCAAAAATGTGTCTGTCTATTTTGATTTTTCGGATCATAATTTACTTTTACTGAGAGTGAATGAGGATTGAGTTTTAGATATGGATTTGAAAAAGTTTTAACAAGGTAAAGTTTTAACCAAGCTTAACTCTCCCATGAATGATAACCCAGCCTGTGGAGAATTTACACAAATTTACACAAATATGTACATGTAATACATATTTACCGTTAATTATATCAATTTTATTTTCATAATGTCATTATTAATATTATTATTATTGTTATAATTTCTATAATTAATAATATTAATAATAATATTATTAAAATTTATAATAATAATAATTAGATTAATAATAATGATAATAATAGTAATATGAATAATAATAATATAGTAATATCAATAATATTAATAATAATATTCATAATATTAATAATAATAATAATAATAATAATGTTGATAAATAATAACAATAACAACGACGATAATATTAATATTAATAATAAAAATAATATTGTATTAATAATAATAATAATAATAGTAATAGTAGCAATAATATTTATGATGATACTAATATTATTATATTAATAATAATAATAATATTAATAAAAATATTATTAATATCAATAATAATAATAATTTAAAAATTTGTATTATAATATTATGGATGCAAATCCGTATGTAATGTTGATTTTACGTATGGATGCAAATTCGTATGTAATGTTGATTTTACGTATGAATGCAATTCAATATATAAAATTTTGTATGTAATGCGAATTTTAGATATAGAATTTCATCTTATATAATTTTCGTATGTAATATAAGATATTCTTTTGTAGTGAATTAAGTTATATTTATAGGTTTTTGGACCTGGTCAATATCCAAATATAAGTTGTTACCGAGTATTGAACTATTTATAACAAAATCAATTTTCATGTTATATCAAGTTGTTTGAATTTACTAGTGATTCTTAGAAAGAGATAATCATACCTTTAAATATTTCAAAGCTAGATGGTACATAAGCCCCTAAGCTCCAAAACCATGGATGAAGTGGAAGTGAACCAATGTGATGGTTGAAAGAGTTTTAATGTTCATTAAGCCGGATTTTGAGTAGCTACTTCCAATGTTGCATTTTCAAAATCTTATAGGTTGAAGCTTTATGACCTTATATAGGGTTGAGGGTTGAGGTTTTCCCTAACTGAAGTGTATTTCTCGTGTGCCATACAAAAATGCCTTACACAAATAAGGTTGTTATCATTATCCATAAACATTTATGAAGGATTTTTATTCATAATGATGGTTTAGTTATGTTTTAGGATGCATTATGTCACTTGGACAGTTAATGTTTCATCTTTTCATGCCATGTTGCCTTGAGACTTGTTTAGTTTGGGGCTGAATATGAAATGTTTGAAATACTTTATTTGTTTTATATTTGGTTGCACTTTTTCCTTCATTGCTTCATATTTCTCGCTTCCTATACTTCATGAGAGGTTTACTCCATTTTCCTCATTTCCTTTCGTCTCTATTTAGGTTCGCGTTGCCTTTTAGATATATTTCTAATGACTTATTCTTCATTTATTTATTCTTTTAACAAGAATAGTTCTTTAGTTAGTAGAGAAATTGCTCACATAGGGAATGAATTGTCTTTGAGTCGTATTGTCTCTTTTTCTCAATGAAGGTAGATACTGAAGAAGAGATTATTTCTCTTCCCTCCTCCGGTAGGGTAGTTTCTATCATGTCATTGGTCAAAATTCTTGTAGCCAGCTCTTCGAGAGTAGAAAAATTTAAAGTTTTCTCTCAAGAGATGTCTGAACCAAATGTGTCCAAAAGAAAAAGAAAGGACAATTTTTCTCTAATCCTTGACCCGCGAGTACTTTTGGATACTCAGAGAGGTTGTCACCTACCCTTTAGAGTTTATTTGTAAAGAACTTGTGGAAGAGTCAGTTTTCTCTTTTACTTTATGTTCTGACAATTTGTCTGAGTTTATTATCGCTGAGACATGTAATGTTGAGGATAGGGTATATATGAAACCTAGTACAAATGGTGAGAACTTAATTTTTGTGTACGAGTCCATTGTTAAGTAGCTCAATGTTTTCTTTCCTTTTTCCCCTTTTGAGTGTAGGATGTTGCCGACCATAAATGTGATATGTAGTGAGCTTCATGACTTTCAGAAAACTATTCAAATTTGTACTAATATGTTTAAATTGTTCCAATCATAAATAAATTCATGTATTTGATCAGTTGAAACACAATTCAAAAGTCAGTTAGGTATCTTTAAATGGTGCTCAACATGGTCTATATATATATATATATATATATATATATATATATATATATATATATATATATATATATATATATATATATATATTTAGACTTCCTTCTTTAAAAACATTATTAAAAGCAAATTCTTTAAGTTGAAGTGTTCCGGTGAAGATCCTAACAAGAGGTTATTCTTTTACCCTGACCATACTCCTTGTTTTACTCTTTATTGACAAAGATCTGATAAGTTTAAATCAAGAATGTAGCACCTTCTAAGTGTCAAAGAGAGAGAACAGACATTTAAGAGCAGTCGACCATTGTCAATGATGATACAATGTGACCATCTAAGTGTTAAAGAGAGAACAGACATTTAAGAATAGTCGACCATTATCAATGATGATACAATGTGACCAGGGAGTAACTATTGAATGAAGCTTTTTTGGAGGAAGTAAGTGACGACTTCTCACATTCTTGACATTTTTTAATAAAGACAAACATAATTTTGAAGAGTGTGCTACTGGTATCTTGATCTCAAAACTTTGGTTGTCATCCTTTGGTTCCTGAATACATTCTACATATTTCTTAACATGTTCGGCTCGACTAAAACATATTAAGCTTCATATTTATCTAAACACTTGAGTAATAGAGAATAGAATTTTTTACTGAAAGAGTTCTCCATTGTGTAAAATTATGGTTGTCAATTTATTCATTGTATTCAAGAACCCCATTTATTTATAATATATGTTATAAACTTGTACAACTTATTATACATTTTGTTCATAAATTCTAAAATGGAAATTATTAATACATCAAAAAATAATATTAACAAAAAAATTCCACTAAAAAATCTCTCCTATAGGTGTACAATAAAAGAAAGGGAGAACTTACTAGATGACAAAAGGTTATGTATAAAACGTTTTGAAAAATATTTTCTGATTCTCATGCATCTATCTAGAAGAATATGATAGACATTAACACTAGCAAACATTTATACTGATGTGAATTCACTGAACAACAAAATCCCAAATGCCACATAGTAACTTTATTTCTTCATCTTTTCATTTTCTTTGATCATTGACCGACACAACTTTTACTTTTAAAGTTAACGTTGCAAAATAGAGACATCAATGCTATTTTAGGTCTATTTTTTATTGTTATTGTGATAGAAACTCATTCATTTTAATAAATTGAGAGGCTACTTAATACCCATTGTGTATTCTCTTTCGTATTCTAAGCTCCATTCATTTTCTTCACTTTTATGGCTTTTAATTCATACCTAACAAAACAGTTCTTCCAAATCAAAAATCAAAACGACAGATTCTATGCATTACTTGTTTAGATTTTTTTTTTAGAGAATTATCATATCACTACAAAAATAATTAAATTATCGACGGAATTTTATCCGTTGATAAAATATTATTATTGACGGATATTATCTTTTATTAAATTTATCGACGGATTTATCGACAAATTTATCTTAAATATGTTGATAATTACCGACAAATTCAGAAATTTGTTAATAAATTTATATATAATCAATTTACCGACGAATTTTTGAATATTTTCAATAAATTTGTGTTGTCGATAATTTTTATTTTTTTTAACGTACGAGGAAGTTATTAGAAGTTGAATAAGAAATTAAATAAAGTAAAAGAAATATTTGATAGAAATTGATCATTCATTTACATTTAGTACTGTGTAAAACTTGTTTCTCACTATAAATCACTCGTTTTGCCTTTGATACAAGAAGTCGCTGATTAATAAAATAGAATTCGCATGGAACAGATTAAATTAAAACCAACGTGAAAAACGGTAATTTTCTTAAACAGGGATTCTATACTATAGGGCTGACATGGCAACCCCTCAACCAGAATATAGCAAAGGTAAGAACAAATCACAACCGAATGTTATATAACTATTTTCTGTTATAAAATCATAACAGAGCAAGATAGGCCCAAAGCTATTGAGGCCCAATATAATGCCTATAAATATAGGCTCAGTCACCTCAAACAAGGTATTTCAAAACTCTCACTTAAATCACCTGCACTCTCCATCCAATTCTAACTTGAGCGTCGGAGTGCCTGCAGGACCCCCCTCCCGGGACGGTGGAATTTGGAGCGTTTGGAACATCAAGAAAGAAGCAACAACAGAAGCGATCAAGTAGCAACCACAGAAGACATTGTTGTTGCTGGAGCCAACCAGTCCCTTGCGATAACATTTTAGCGCCCACCGTGGAGCCGAGATCGACCTAGCAGCAATGGTGACGACTAGGAACAAACATGACAGTCAACTAGTTAATCAGGAAGGAAACTCCTTGGCCGTTCTCGTCGAGATTCGAAGAGAACTAGAAATGATGCGAAAACTGTGAGAGGAAGATAGGTTGTAGAGGGAGGAAGAACGGTTGCGCCAAGCAGGCGTCCATGATGCCCTCCGGGAGGAGAATGAAAGGCTGTGACAGAGGCTCAAGAGAATCAAAAAGGTGCAGCATAGCAGAAACGTTCATGCGGAGGTGGATAGTTCTTGACCAGACCAGCAACCATAACCCGGCCGCAGAAGGGACGAGCCCCGACGAGAATGTCAAGTGGAAGTTTCTCGCTGGGACGACCAAGACACAACATCACGACACGTTGATGACTCGGCGAATCACCAATTCCCCTTCATCGACGAAATACTGGCAACCAAGTTGCCGCCCAACTGGAATAATCCCACGTTGGATAAGTACGATGGCTCTATGGATCTAGACGAGCACATCGATTTGTACATCTCCCAGTTGACTTTGTTCACGACGGACGAATACATGTATTACAAGGTTTTCCCAACTTCGCTGAGAGGAGCAGCGCTCAGTTGGTTTACCCGTTTACCTCCCAGATCGATAGATTCTTTCGCAACCTTGAAGGCCAAATTCATGGCCCAGTTTGCAACAAGTAAGCCGCATCAAATGACGTCGGTTGCGCTGGCGAACATCCGACAGGAGAAGGGAGAATCCTTGAAAGCATTTATGGCAAGGTTCGGCCAAGTTGCCCTAAGCATCTGCGGACTACTGCCAGAAGAGGCGATGACCTACTTGATCACTGCGCTCAAGCCGAGGCCGTTTGCAGACAGTCTGGCCATGCAACCTCCAACCGACATGGACGATCTCCGCCGAAGGGCTACGCAGTTCATGCAGGTAGAAGAATTGCGACAGTATTCAAGAGGGGAGCAAGGCCAGGGAAGACGAGGCGATCGGTCATCCAACCCTCCAAGATTTAGAGATAGGCCCGGTACACAGAGGTTCACCATGTACACACCGCTCAATACTAGTCGGACGCGCATCCTGGAGGAGGCTTTGAACACCGATCTCATCAAGGAACCTAAAAGGGGTATATCGCCCCAACATGCTGACCAAAGTAAGTACTGTTGGTACTATTGTTGTCATGGTCATAACACCGGCAGGTGCACAACTATCAAGGACAAAATTGAGGAGCTAATCCAGGAAGGCCAATTACAGAGGTATGTCGCAAAGCGGTGATAGCATGGGCGGCGCCGAGAACGCAGTCCCAAAGGAAGGAGTCCTCATCGGAAGAGCATGAGTCTTAGGGCTCGAGAGAAAAAACGAAAGAGCAGAAGCCGGTCGAGAGAAAGGAGTCACTCACGCCATAAAGATACCGGGAAAACAGTAGTAAATACTATTTTCAGAGAATTCAGTGGGGGAGGTGCATCCAGCTCGGCCAGGAAAAGACACTTCCAGGCCATTAAAAGTGCCCACATGGTTAGCCAGCAGACACGTTGCAGCATGCCGGACATCACGTTCACTGACCGAGACTCCTGGGCGATCGATACCCGATAAGATGATCTGATTGTCATCACCATCGATTTGGCGAACTGTGAGATAAAGAGGACACTGATGGACCAAGGCAGCTCAGTTGACATACTTTACTGGAGGAATTTGGAAAAAATGAGGTTAGACAAAAGTGAGATAATCCCATTGGATGAGCAGATAGTGGGATTTTCCGGCGAACGGGTCTACACTAAAGGATACATTGACCTGCATACTAGGTTCGGAGAGCCCGGCCGAGGACAGAAGACCATCTCCGTTAGGTATATAGTGATGGATGTCAACACGTCTTACAAGGCATTGTTGGGACAACCATCCTTAAACAAGCTTGGGGCCATAGTCTCTACACCACATCTAGTCATGAAGTTCCCATCCGATTGAGGAGGCGTAGCGACCGTTTACGCCGACCAGAGAATGGCCAGGGAGTGCTATGTGGCGAGTCTGAGACTAACGCCAATAGAAAAAATCGTGAAAAGAAACGTCAACCAGAGAATGGTTGCCATGATAGACCTCGACCCTAGGATCAATGATGACGTGAGGATGAAGCCGAGTAATGACGTCACTGAATGGCAATTAGCGGGGCAGAGACAAAATACTCAGTTAGGCGGAAGCATGACGGAGGACGAAGTTCAGAAGATAACCAAATTTCTGGCCGATAACAAGGATCTCTTCGCCTGGACAGCCAAAGACATGTCGGGCATTGACCTAGGGGTGATGTCCCACAGGCTGTCTGTGTGTAAGGAAGCACGGGCAGTAGCCCAAAAGAAGAGAAGAATGAGTGAAGAAAAAAGAAACGCCACTGCATCAGTAGTACAAAAGCTGCTAGAGGCGGGGTTCATAAAGGAAATCCATTATACCACATGGTTGGTAAATGTGATATTAGTAAAAAAGAGTAATGGACAGTAGAAGATGTACGTTGACTACACAAACTTAAACAAGGCCTAACCGAAGGACGCATACCCGCTGCCCAGTATTGACCGCCTTTTAGACGGGGCGGTCGGTGACAAGGTGCTTAGTTTTCTAGATGCATTTACTGGATACAATCAAATACCAATGTACGACCGGGATGTAGGAAAGATAACATTTATTTTCGAAGCTTCGAACTACTACTATCAGGTCATGCCTTTTGAGTTGAAAAACGCAGGTGCTACTTACCAGAGGTTAATGGACCGAGTGTTCATAGATCAGATCGGCCGAAACATGGAGGTCTATGTTGATGACATGGTGGTGAAATCTGGCACGTTCGACCAGCATCTGGCCAACCTAAACGAAGTGTTCGGCCGGCTTCGGAAGTTCAACATGAGGTTGAACCCGGCAAAGTGCGTGTTCGGAGTAGGTGGGAAATTTTTAGGCTTCATGCTCACCCACAGCCCCATAGAGGCCAACCCCGATAAGTGCTCGACCATATTAGATACGCAAAGCCCGACCACTCTAAAGGAAGTACAAAGTCTTGTTGGCAAGCTCACGTCTCTGTCCTGATTCTTACCAAAATTAACGGAGAAGATAAGGCCAATTGTAAAAACATTGAAAAAGACCGACAAGTTCCAATAGAGCGACGAGTGCGAGAAAAACTTTGCAACAATAAAAGCGGCAATATCATCAACTCCCATCCTACAGAAACCGACTCCAGGATACAGACTTCTTTTGTACATCTCTGCTTCTAAAGATGGCATCAGTGTTGCCCTGGTACAACAAGAAGATCAAAAGCCATTTTATTTTGTAGGGAGAGCATTGCAGGATGCGGAGACTAGGTATCAGCTGATAGAGAAAACCGCGTTGGCAGTCGTCTATGCCGCCCGAAGACTACGGCCTTATTTTCAGAGTCACCCAATCACGGTGAAAACTGATTATCCGGTAAGAAAGATCCTCCTGAAACTTGAACTTACTGGACGAATGATATCCTGGTCAGTTGAGCTCTCGAAGTTCGGATTGAAGTTTGAACCGAGAGGGCCCATTAAGGCCCAATGCCTGGTCGATTTTGTGTCAGAACTTCAGACATCGGAACAATAGATCTTGTGGACACTGTATGTTGATGGCTCGTGCAACAATAAGCAGTATGGGGCAGGAGTTGTTCTAAAAAGCCCAAACGGGATAAAGGTCGAGCAGTCGTTACATTTCAACTTCAATGCATCCAACAATCAAGTCGAGTATGAGGCCCTCATAGCCGGCCTAAACTTAACAGAGGACATGGGAGTCAAACAATTGAGATGTCTGACTGACTCGCACTTAACGGTCGGTCAGATAAACGTAGCCTTTCAAGTAAAAGACCCGCTATTCACAAAGTACTATCAAAAGGTGTCTGCCCTCCTCTCCGGATTTCAAAATGCAGAAGTCCAGTACGTACCTAGGTGCAAAAATGCAAGGGCAGATGTATTGTCGAAACTTGCACTAGGAAGGAAGAAAGGAAGGTTTGACATTGTCATTCAACTTACCCTAAGCAGCCCAGCCGTGTCAGAAGAAGAGTGCATGAACATCGAGATCACGGAAGACTGACGAACGCCTATTATCCAAGCCTTGAAAACTTTGATGATGGGGGAGGCTGTAGCAGATAAGGCATTGGCAAAAAAGGTCACTCGTTATGTATTCATAGCTGATGACCTGTACAAACGGGGCTTCACAACCCCGCTTTTGAAATGCCTAGGGAAATAACAGTCTGAGTACGTCATGAACGAATTACACAATGGTATTTGCGGCATGCACTGCGGTCATAGAACATTGGCCGCTAGAGTCGTTCGAGCCGGATACTACTGACCGACCGTCCGTCAAGATTGTGCTGAGTACGTGAGAAAGTGCAGAAGTTTCCAAGAAAATCGTTCGCTTATTCGTCAACCGCCAACGAACTTGCAAACCATTAGTGCTCCCCAGCCCTTTGCCAAATGGGGAATTGATATCCTATGACCTTTCCCGCCTGCGACCAGGCAACGACGGTTCTTAATTGTGGCGGTGGACTATTTTACAAAATGGATAGAAGTCGAACTCCTCGCCAAAATCACGGCCGCCAATGTTCAAAGCTTCATGTGAAAAGTGATCTGCAGGTTTGGCGTCCCTCACATGATCATCACCGACAACGGGCGGCAATTCGTGGACCGAAAGCTTGAAACTTTTTTCACCGAGTTGGGAGTCAAGCACATCACCAATTTCGTGGAGCACCCACAAACTAATGGTCAGGCGGAAGCAGCCAACAAGATGATCTTATCACAGTTGAAGAAAAGGCTAGGAGCAGCCAAAGGAAAATGGGCCGATGAGTTGCTCGAAGTGTTATGGGCGTATAGATGCACCCTACAGACCTCCACGGGAGAGTCCCCGTATAATCTAACCTACGGGACGGATGCTATGTTACCTGTCGAGATAGGGGAGGCAACCATAAGGAGACAACTCAAAGACCTGTCACTAAACGACGAATGTATGAAAACTGAATTAGACTTCCTCGAAGAACTCAGAGAAAAAGCCCGAATAAAAGAAGTCTGCAAACAGAGGGCAGCTCGCAGGTATAACGCTAAGGTAAGTCCGACGAGTTTTCAGAAGGGAGATATTGTTTGGCGAATGACAGGAGACGCTCGAAAGAACCCTACGGACGGCAAGTTCGCAGCCAACTGGGAAGGCCAATATAGAGTCAACCAGGTTTTAAGGAAAGGAGCAGTCACGCTCGAACAGCTAGATGGGGAGCAAATTCCCAACACCTGGAATGTGGACCACCTGAAGTTTTATTTTAGCTAGAATTGCTTTAAATTTCAGTTAAATTTTATATTTTGGAACATCTAAAACTTCCTGCTTCGATTAAATTTTATGTAACTCACGGTGTACTCGTTCCTACCTATGACATTTTTCCCTAACGATGGTTTTGGCCAAGGAGGTTTTAAAGAGACACCACAGGTAATAAAGTTGCAGTTTCTGAAAATTTGCAATCTTCAAGGTCCACCGACTGTCATCCACAATGCCGACCGAAAGAATACACGACGCCCGGTCCTCATGGCTTACAATGAGACCCCACAACCCTCACCCCCGACCTTGAGAAGGCTTAATTTGCGGTCCTCTTGTCTTACCATGTGACCCTATAGATTTCACCACCAAGTGGTAAAGCTCCATTCGCGGTCCTCTTGGCTTACCATGAGACCCTACAGCTTTCACCACCAAGTGGTAAAGCTCCATTCGCGGTGCTCTTGGCTTACCATTAGACCCTACAGCTTTCACCACCAAGTGGTAAAACTCCATTTGCGGTCCTCTTGGCTTACCATGAGACCCTACAACTTTCACCACCAAGTGAGAAAGCTCCATTCGCGGTCCTCTTGGCTTACCATGAGACCCTACAGCTTTCACCACCAAGTGGTAAAGCTCCATTCGCAGTTCTCTTGGCTTACCATGAGACCCTACAACTTTCACCACCAAGTGGTAAAGCTCCATTCACGGTCCTCTTGGCTTACCATGAGACCCTACAGCTTTCACCACCAAGTGGTAAAGCTCCATTCGTGGTCCTTTTGGCTTACCATGAGACAGTACAGCTTTCACCATCAAGTGGTAAAGCTCCATTCGCGGTCCTCTTGGCTTACCATGAGACCCTATAGCTTTCACCACCAAGTGAGAAAGCTCCATTCACGGTCCTCTTGGCTTACCATGAGACCCTACAGCTTTCACCACCAAGTGGTAAAGCTCTATTCGCGATCCTCTTAGCTTACCATGAGACCTTACAGCTTTCGCCACCAAGTGGTAAAGCTCCATTCGCGGTTCTCTTGGCTTACCATGAGACCCTACAGCTTTCACAACCAAGTGAGAAAGCTCCATTCGCAGTCCTCTTGGCTTACCATGAGAGCCTACAGCTTTCACCACCAAGTGGTAAAGCTCCATTCGCAGTCCTCTTGGCTTACCATTAGACCCTACAGCTTTCACCACCAAGTGGTAAAGCTCCATTCGCGGTCCTTTTGGCTTACCATGAGACCCTATAGCTTTCACCACCAAGTGGTAAAACTCCATTTGCGATCCTCTTGGCTTACCATGAGAGCGTACAGCCCTCACTATCGTGAGAAAGCTTGAATCTCGGATCTCATGCCTCCATGAGATCCCATAACTTGCAACCAAAAACAGCTACGGATCGTTACGACCGACCGGTACTCATGGCTTACCGTGAAATCTCTCAACTCTCGAGGGAGAAATTTAACTTTCATGAGGCGACGTGGTCGTTCGCCAATTGTTAGATCAATGAAACTTCAACGATCAAGATCTGCGAACCGATACAAAGTGCGGGAAACCACTTTAGTCAGTGCTTGAACAACCGGTCGTTCGAAATTCAAAATTGAATCATCTAGCTGGAGTTCAAACTCCAGTTTCTCCAAAAACGGTCGGATAAAAGGAAGGCCAAATGGTCGGTCGGTTGACATTAAATCCTTTTTAGCTACTGCGTATCGTCAAGGACTTGGGGGGCCTATGTACTATAGGGCTAACGTGGCAACCCCTCAACTAGAATATAGCAAAGGTAAGTACAAATCACAACCGAATGTTATATAACTATTTTCTATTATAAAATCATAACAGAGCATGATAGGCCCAATATAATACTTATAAATATAGGCTCAGTCACCTCAAACAAGGTACTTCAAAACTCTCACTTAAATTACCTGCACTCTCCACTCAATTCTAACTTGAGTGTCGGAGTGCCTACAGGACCCCTCTCCCGGAACGGTGGAATTTGGAGCGTTTGGAACTTTAAGAAAAAAGCAATATCAAAAGCGATTAAGGAACAACCATTGAAGACATTGTTATTGCTAGAGTCATCCGATCCCTTGTGATGATAGATTTATTAAAAAAATGAAAAAAAATATATAAAATAGGATTTAACAAACTCACAAGATTCATGCTTTTGTAGAGAAATGTTTTCTAATATAGCATTTTTTTTTTCTTAGCACAAAATTCAAAACCGTATCAAATTTCCATCCCCCACGTGCTAGTGACGGATAATGTTTATTTTAATTTGTGCAAAAAAAATAGAATTGATATTATCTTTTTATGTTAGAAGTATGAAGAAAGGATAACGTAATTGGATATACGTATATTATTAAATCACCTCTTTAATTCAACGTTGGTAAAAGACAACAAGTTAAACATCAATTGACGCTTGACAGTTATGTCAGAACTTAGAAGCAACTTTGATCTTTCAATCTCCGCAGTTTTCTTATTAGGCTTTTGGGTGGTCCCAAAAAAATAGGAAGTGGACAAAATATTTACAATGAAAAGTAAAATTATTTAAATAAATTAAAAAAAGATAGTTTTTTTATTACTTTTAATGTTATCTTTTTGTAACTTATTATTATTATTATTTATAATAATAAAAAATACTCGTATATGATTATGAAGTATCTATAAAGTATTATGTATATAAATAAGAAAAAAAAATTATACGTACTACCTTCAATTTTCTTATACCATTCTAGCACCTCATAAAAAAGTATTTTTACTTTTCTAGTTGATTCATCCTGAATTATATATATTTTAAGATAAAAATATGATACTGTTAATGTTCGATAGGTGTATAGTTAATAAAAGTAAGTGTGAAATGGAAGTAATTTTACTACAGTGGTGTTAAAATATTTTTATTCTAGTAAAAAATGGGGTGATTGGGTATGATCACCCTTTTAATAATATTTCTAAACACATTGTTTAGTTTACTGCATAATCGTTTGTAGTAGCTCATCACCTTCAAACTACAAGCCAAACATACTTTCTTTTTCTATTCGAGCCATAAAAAGGAAGAAAATTTGTAGCAACCCAACGTAACAATCATCTGAATCAATGCTCAATAGCTATGTTGAAGCAAGCAGAGGCTAAAATTTGATCTCTTAATCTCACTATTCTCTTTATTTTTGTCAGAATATGTGAGTCCATATAACAAGAATTACGGAGACAATGGATGCATCAAATGAATGAGTAATAGGGAAGGCAAAGAAAGAGCAGAAGAAGGAAGAAGTGGAACGAGAAATAACTCGGTTGCAGTGGCCTCATTGCTGCCCCGTTGAGATCATCAAGGTTGAAGCAGCCGGTGGAATCAAGTATCTGGGTCCGTCTGGTGAATCCGGTATAGGGGGTACCAGTGATGGCATGCACCCATCGCCTCCACCTTCACACGGTGGTTTTGGCGGTGATGGTGGTATGGGTGGTAGAGGCGACGGTGGAATCGGAGGTGGAGACAATGGCGAAACTGGGGGTGGAGGTGGACACTGTATTACAGGGGGTGGAGGTGGAAGTTCGCAGTGATCGCACAATATGCGTGGAAACTTGGTCTTTTCTCAGTGTTGAGGTAGTTGGGAGAAGGTGAAGAATCGGAGGATAGTGTTGATAAGAGATAAATAATGGAGAAGGTGAAGAGAAGAGGAAGATGAGCCATGTTCTTGAACTGGATATGGTTTGTTCCAGAGGGAGTGAATTTGAAGGCCGAAAAATGAGAAAGAAAACAACAAGGAATGAAGGGTTTTTGATGGCCACAACACTTGTTAGTGTTTTTAATATTGTACGATGTGGTTGGAGAACATTTTTGTTTAAAGTTATTTTGGAATTAACTTATCCCTTCTATGTATATATAAAATAGGTATATTCATTCAAATATAAAGACGAATTCTTCAGTCCCTTTCATGTTCCAAACTCCATTCATTTCCCCATTTTTATCGCTTCCAATCCATGTACAACAAAACAATTCTTCCAAAATAAAAATAAAAATAAAAAACGGATTTACTTATTTGGGTACATTGATTATTTATATTTTAATTAAATAACTCAATTTAATATTTAGAGTTGTTAAATGTTTTCTATGAATCACTCCTCAATAACTTTTTTTTTATTTTCAAAAAATAACATCACTTAAAAGTTGGATTCTGGATTACTTAACTAAAAGGCCTAAACTGCTACGACTTGTATAAATCAATGCTGGTAGACTTAGTCTTTTTATATCTGATTATAGAAATTTTGCTATAAACAAAAAAGTTAACTTTAAAATAAATTAAAATTAGTTTATATATAAATTACTCTGTAAAACTTATTTTCTACTCGCTCATTCAAAATACTTTGTTTAATTCATATAGATTAATTTTAGCTTATAAATAAATAAATTTTATTTTAAAATATTATTATTATTTGGATAAATTTTCTCTGCGTCCCAAAGTTAAATGAGAAACATTTTGTTTCCTTTTTATTGGTTAAAATTAATTTAAAAAAGAAGAAGAAAAAATTGACAGAAATTGATCAAATTCATTACCATTTTCGTGCTTTTTGTTTAAAACTTCGTTAAGCAATTTCCTTTTCCTTTGGTATATAAGAGGGCTGCTGGTTAGAATATATAAACTTTTACGAAACACTAAATACGTTAATGGTAGTTTTTAAAACAGATATTGATTAAAGTATTTAATCATACGTTTTAAATCTTTCCCTCTTCTCTTTCGGAGTTTGTTTTCCTCGTGCAAATAGTTCACCGAGAGAGGAGAAGAATCACGGAAACAATAATGCATGTATCAGATGAACAAGTAATAGGGAAGGCAAGGAAGGATGACAAAAAAGAAGAATTGCAAGGAGAAGTAACTAGGGTTTGAAAAGTGTGTCATCTTTGCACCGTTGAATATCTCGTCAAGATCTAGCGTTCCCGGAGGGTACGGAAGCTTCGGTGGCGATAAATAATTCTGTTCGTCTGGTGTCCCCGGTATAGGGGGTTGCAAGCAGTCAATACCTCCACCTCCACATGGTGGTCTTGGCGGCGGTGGACATCCAACAACAGCTGGTGGTGGTGGAGATGATGGTGGTATCGGTGGCGGAGGTGAGGGTTGAGGAGGTGATGACGGTATCGGCGGCGGAGGTGAGTGTGGCGGTGGACACTTTATTTCTGGGGGAGGGGGTGGAGGTGGAAGCTCGCACTCATTGCACATTATGCGTGGAACTTCGTCTTTTCCCAGTGCTGAGGTAGTTTGGGTGGTGGTGGTGGCTAATGCAGTTGATGATAGGATAAAAATAATGGAGGAGAAGGTGAAGAGAAGAGGAAGATGAACCATGCTGTTTTATTGGAAATGGCTTGTTTCAGAGAGAATGAAACTGAAGAAACAACGAGAAAGAGAAATACACAGAAAATGAAGAGTTTTGGTTACGAGGTGGAGTGATATATGGTTGCGTATTGATGGCCGCACCATTTGTCGGTGTTTTATCCTCTACGATAGATATTGTCTCATCATCATCATTTTAACATTTTCACACGACAGTTAAAACAAATTATAGAAAAAAAATTTAACTATTTGTTTATGGTAAGAGATGGACAAAAACCAGAGGAAGATATGTATATTGTAAGATATTTTTAGAGGTTTATTGGCTGCATGCATATACGTTGCATTCTTTATCACTTGCAATTTTAGAGAATCTTGTAAAAAAGAAAAACGTGTAATATCATTGCAGCAACTTTTGCTAGCTAGCTAGGTGTGGAAGTAATTGAGTATGATTCATAGTTTTGAAGAAGGGGAGTTGTCAATAATGTGCTAATGGAGATTTCAAATTCAGACAACGTTATAAATTCTTGAATTATGTAACCACTAATTGGTCATGAACGTTTTGTAACGATCTGTATACAATTTTTTTATTATCCAATATATAACAATATTAATTTAATAATACATATCCAGTCAGATAAGCTAGGTTCTTCAATGATATACCCTAAGTTTTATTTTAATTTGTAGGAAAATGTATGCAATTATATTCAAGGATTTTTTGTTTTAAATTTTTTAAAATTTTAAATAGTCACCGATGTTTATAATACCAGCTTGTCATAAAAGATTATAAATAAATGTAAAAAAAATAATATTTTGACACATCAACATGTGATTTTTAGAAAAGCTAAAATTTTGTCATTAGAAAAAAAATAGGGATAATATTATTAATATCAATTTATTATATATTATTGTATGCTTAATAGTTTAGCATTCCTTAAAACTTGAGATTAAAGATAATTTAAATTTAAATACATTTTTTTTCTTAATTTCTAAAATGACTTTTTAAGAATAAAGATGTAATCTACTTCCAAGTTTCAAAATAATATCTTAAATGCAGTGATTTACTGATATTATTTTAGGGGACTTAAAAGTTGTAGAATAGAAAAATAATTTTAAAGATGAATTTTCATTCTTCTTAAGTCTCCAAATGTAGCATAAATCTTTTATTATAGTTAAAATAGAGGATTTATTTATTTTGGTTGTAGAAGTGATCTAAATATATATAACATAGAATGTCCAATCCCATGTCAGTTGAACAACCGTCACAAAAAATTCACTTTCTATATCATTTTTAAAGACCTATCATAACAAAAACATAAAAAAGGATCACGTTGTTGTCTTTCGTTTTACTTTTTATGACAATTAAAATTATAAAGTTACACTTTCTATGATTGGTGTAGTTTTAACCACCATAAAATGTCTTAATTTATATATTGGCTAAAATTACATCTATCACACAAAAAAAATGTATTTTTTTAAATTATTTAATTGTTTTCTTACTTGCATAAGAAATATTCTACATAACAAACACATTTTTGGACAAATTTTTAAATAAAAATTTTAACAATTTTAACAATATAGTATATAAACACTTACATGTTTTTTAGATTGTATTGTAGATAGTCATAAATAATTTTGGATTACATTTTCAAAATTCACAAAAATCTTTATAAAGGATGTAATAAAATTCAAGACTATGATTACAAATATGTTTTTACAAATTTCTAGAATTTTGTAGCACTTTAATTTTGCACCACAATTCTCTACAAGAATACTATTTAGATGATAAAATTATATGGAACTAAATGCATGATATCATCCTAAATGTAAACTATTTAGATGATAAAATTATATGGAACTAAATGCATGATATCATCCTAAATGTAAGTATGTAACTTTATTTGGTATGTGTCAATAGAATACAACTTTACTTATTGTATGTCATATTTCAAGCACAGAACTCAAAGTTATGGTTTTACATGCAAAGTCCACCAATCTTCAAACATTCAACCTTTGTAGAAAGAAACCATAAAAGATTACTAATTAAAATTTTTGTCACATGAAAGATATAAATGTACACCACGGTAATAATTTTTCCTATGTATGCTTTGATGTCCTCAAGATTATCAAATCTCTCAAATTGAGTATAAAATTTTCCCTAATTTAAACTTGAGGAGGAAAACCTAAACAAAAAAAAGGAACAAAGTTTTATAATTGAAGTGTTAAATTCACATGTTAAGCAAACTTGTTATGGGTCACCTTTGAATTCAAATGTGTTCGTTCTGATCAAAAGAAATGTCTTAAAATAGTATTAACTTAGATGAACTTAATCAAAAGTAATATGGTTTCTAGTTCTTAAAAACGAAACAAACAAATGAGTGAATCATTTTGTCATATTACGAGTAACCCAAATCTATTGTTTATACATTAAAAAACTACCTTTCGGGCTAAATAGAAATTTTTACATCACTTTGTGGGACAAAAGAGAATGCACATATATAAGTTGTTCACATAAGTGATTTTCTTTCATTCTAAATTATCATATTTTTATTAAACAATAAAGTATAAAACATGATCACACTTTATCTATAAGATGAAAGAATTTTCTTTACAATAAATTATGTAAAACGAAAGTGTTTTCCTTTACAATAAATATGTAAGACTCAAGTGTTTCATTTGATAGACAATATAACATTTTACAGTTTCACCTTTATCTAGTAAGCTTAGACGATAAACACATACATTTAAGCTAATGTTATACTTCCCAAAACTTCTCTTTATTTTATTATATCTTGTAGGGAATGTTTGCTTCCTTTATCAACCAAGACAATTCATAAAACCATGTGTCAACATCAATGATTTCTTGAAAAATGAGCTAAAGTTGTTATGCATCAAGAACTCCCTAATATTTACTTGGTCAACTCTAGAAATTACTTGTACAATTATGTGTTTTACACAATTTCAAGTAAAAACACTTTGACCAATGATAAATAAGTACTACTAGTCATTATGATATTGCTTCAAGAGGAGAAGGACATCATGAAACACATTTAATGTATTCTCTATGTTCAAGTTCATTAGACATTCGGAGGACATTCAATTGAACTGAAGTTATTCAAAAGCCAGAAAAAGATTGCAACAACTATTTTTTTCAACACTTATTTAAAGTCATTCTTCAAGAAGAACACTAAAATTTCTTAGTCTTAGAAAAGTTTTATAAAAACAATATTGTGTTCATTAGCAATCTAGTAGAGTGATTAAACCTTATATACACCATAAGATGTTATTCTCGCTAGTGAGTAAACTCATTATATCACATCTTAGACATATCTTTATCTTAGTTAGGAGTGATTATATTTAAAACAATACTAGATGGGTTAGCTTAGGGTGACTACGTTCTAAAAAAATATTTTTAGACAAGAGTGATTAAGTGTTCAAAGAATGTTTAATAAGTTAATTAAGAGTGACTATGTTTAAAAAAATACTAACGTATTAACTAGAAATGACTATGTTCTGAAATAATCTTTGGTTATAACTTGTAGTGGTAGTCTACGTAGTAAAACTTAATCAATTAATTAAGAATTTGGACATAGTATAAAATTCTAAACATAAATTCTTTTTCCTTTTATTTTGTTAAGATTAAGATTACATTTATTAAATATATTACCTTTTAAGAGTTTTTCAATGTTTTGACACGGTCTTTCAAGTTTTAAAAATTACATCTATGTATACATCATTTATCTAATAAATATTTTAAAATATTTATTTTAAATTTAAAAAAAAACTAGTAAAACTTTTAATTAAAAGGCCATAAATTAAATAAAAAAAGTTAAAAGAATACTGGTAGCGCGATTTTATAAAAAAAAATAAATATCAAAACACTAAAATCCTGTTGCACACAACTTTTACAAAAAAATAAAAATAAATAAATAAATAAAAAAATCAGTAAACTTATGTCTGTAGACGCGACCTCCAAACAAAACAAAATATATAAAAAATTTAAACTCATACTTTCAAATACCACTTTTTTTAAAAATAAAAAAAAAAATAGTAGAAAGGATGTTTGAAAACACGATTTTAGCATAAAAATTTTCGAAAGTAAAATTATACCTTAAATTTCTTTCTTCTAAAATAGTCTTTTCATACCAGATTTACTCATTTCCGTACAAATTTTGTAACTTAACCATTTTGATAAATTCAATAAAAAATTGTACTCTTTGATAAATTAACCAAAAACATCTTTTATTTCCATTTATTCACATGAATACGTTTTGCCCATACATCATCTTATTTTATTTTTCTTCTTTATTTTGTTTTTATCACACCTCCCATGGCATCTTAATGTTTATTACGAAGTGAGTTGCAGGAGGAACGTGTTAAGAGCAGGTTCAGATTCCAATCACTGTACAGATAAAGATAAGGAAAATAATGGTTTCAGAACCGTAACAAGCACAAGATAAGGCACGATATGCAGTGCTAAAGAAAGAGAAAAACAGAGAAAAGCCATGGAAAGAACGTTGTCACGCAGAGCAAAGAAGATTTTGCCCTCTTCCATTCAAGAACTCTCCCAACTCGCTCAGCGATGCAACGCCATCAACCTCGCCGAGGGCTTCCCCGACTTCCCCGCCCCTCCCCACATCAAAAACGCCGCCGTTTCTGCCATCAACTCCGACTTCAACCAGTACAGGTTTCTTCACTTCACACAGCTTCAAACAACTACTACCATTACATAACTTCCTTGCTTAACTTCTGCATGTCTTTGTTTTCCCAACAATTGATGAAACTAAATTAGGCACGTGCAAGGTGTATGCGACATCTTGGCCAAGATGATGAAGGAAAGGCATGGTTTAGACATCGACCCTCTTACGGACGTAGCTATCTGCTGCGGTCAAAGCGAGGCCTTTGCGGCTGCAATCTTTGCAAGTGTGTTCTGCTTTAAAGATCTTGTAGCACTGTTAGTTTAGTTTACAAACTTTAAGGTTATGAGTTGGTTATCGTTACATGGTATTTTGAATGTTGTGTTTCAAACAGCAATTGACCCGGGTGACGAGGTCATACTATTCGACCCTTCCTATGAAACATACGAAGGATGTGTTACCATGGCCGGGGGAGTCCCTGTAAGCTTGCTATCTTCTACCTTGTTTATGTTTTGTATCATATAATTGTTACTCATGATTTATGAACAATGATTAGTAGTATATAGCTTTCTTTCTGTGGGTGTTCTGTCCATTTTTCTGAGTACAATGCATGTTCAGATGATTCAATGATCCTGTAGAGATTTACACAAGGAAAGAGAAAGAACATAGATGATGAAGTGTAAAATTAGTGATTTCTCTTTTCTTCAATGATGAAGAATGCAATGTTTTATTAGAGCATCATCCTCTAAATAACAAACACAATTTACACTAACACAAATGATCCATTCTCTTAGCAGGTTCAGCATGTTTGTTGTCTCCAGATGTGTTATTGATACTACATTTTGTAATTTTTTGTTTCTTCTTTATGTGTGTGATGGCCCCTTATTTTTCTAAACAGATTCACGTGCCACTTGATCCACCTCAGTGGACCCTGGATTCAAGCAAATTACTCGGATCATTTACTGAGAGAACTAAAGCCGTAGTACTGAACAGGTTATAAATTTCACAAATTCATTATTGCCTCCACTTTAGATAGACTTTATCCTCATCTTGGGAAGCCTCATTCCTCAGATTAGTTCCCTTGATATCCTTCAATTCAACCAATAGATTAGCGATGAGTGATTTTTTTAAAGCAAAGATGTGAATAAGAAATGCTGTTCCTATCAATTTATGGTTTAAGATTGTAATCATTTTAAATTTTGCATGTTACAAATGATTCGTATGATCCATTTTGTGTATTTTGATGTCAAGGATTCCCAAGTATTACGCTTCTGATATGCTGAATTTTTCGGGGGCAATGGCAACCCTTGAAAAAGTTTGCTTTGTTTTGCTTGTCTTTCCTTTTTTTCTGTGGATCCAAATTTCTCTTTTGCGGCTTATTAGAAAGGGTTAAGCATTGAGGAGATGCTTGTTTTCCTTTCATTATTTTGGATGCTTGCAGCGATTATTATAATAAAAGCAATCACACATTGCAAGTTTTCTTTATTACGCGTCACAATGTAAAAATGTTCAGTTTCATGATATGATCTACAAAAATGCTGACAAAAAGTTTAAACAGTCCTCACAATCCTACTGGCAAAGTTTTCACAAAAGGGGAACTTGAGATTATTGCTAGAGAATGCTGCACCAGGAATTGCCTGGCTATAACAGATGAAGTATGTACTCCTTTACTTTGTACGGATAGAAGTTCAATTTCAGGATTTAGCATGGTGTAGCATAAAAATATGAAAGAGTAGAGCATTTCTATATATAATGTATCTTTTGCCTTCTTTTGGATTCTTTATGTAGGTATATGAACACATAACGTATGACAATGTAAAACATATATCGCTTGTCTCATTTCCTGGAATGCAAGAGCGGACTATAATAACATCTTCTTTGTCCAAATCATTTAGTGTCACAGGTAAACAGGTCAAAGCTGCATGAACCAAACTACGGTGGAAGATTTTAGCTTTATCATCATTTTTACAAAAAACTAACTCACTGTTGATCTGTCATGTATCATCAGGTTGGAGGGTTGGATGGGCAATTGCACCAACTTTTCTTGCGTCTGCTATTAAAAATATTCACGCTAGAGTTACAGATTGCGCGCCAGCACCTTTTCAGGAAGCTGCGCTGAGTGCTTTGAGAAGTCCTCCTGAATACTTTGAATCACTCCGAAGTGTAAGAGATCAAAGTAGTAAATTTGATGGCATTATTGACTCTCCTCAGAACAAAATGCTATGTTTCTTAATTGTGTTTTTCCTGGTGTTATTTTTAATCTATGCAGGATTATCAATCAAAAAGAGACTATATTATAAATTTGCTGGGGGGAGTAGGTTTCAAGATTGAGTTTATACCTCAGGGCTCCTTCTTTTTATTTGCTGAACTTCCTGACAATTGTCCACTTTCAGATGTATGTGCACTCTTTGCTCTCTTCTCTTGTGGATATTAGCGTAGTAACTATTTCAACGGTCGTGATCCTTGACTCCATTTAAGTGTTGATTGTCCTCCAATAAACAAGTTCATTGTTGTACCGTTTTCTAGCAATAAATGTTTTTGTTGTTCACAGGTAGAATTTGTTAAGAAACTAATACTAGAAGCAGGGGTAGTGGCTGTTCCAGGACAAGGATTTTTTCATACAAACTTATCATCAGATGAAGTATCATCGGATGAAGTTTCTAATCTTCGTTATTCCTATCAGAAGAGATACATCAGGTTTGCATTCTGCAAGAGCGATGCGACTTTAACTACGGTGGCAGAAAAACTGGGTAAGCTTTTGGATGCCAAAGGGCATCTTGTGCTATATTGAATTTGGAGAAAGAATGATGTAATGTGACAGGAACAGACAACTATGATTGAGGATGGTCGAATTAAGAAGCTGTATTACAGAATAATTTGAGCAAAACTACTGCGAACTTGCTAAACTTGCGTTTGACTTCATTGGTCAAAAGTTGAAAGGTTTTAAGTTTTTTTCTTTTTTCCAGCCTTAAATGCCATGTAGTTGGATCATAGCAAAATCATGCAAATGCAGTACACCAAGAGATTTCAAAATATTAAAATTTAGTGTAGGTTTCTGAAGACACACACTTGTGTCCTGAACTTATTTTGCTGAGAAATGAGGAAAAAAATGCAACTTGTTTTATGCACCATTGCCACCTATGTCATGGTTAATATAAAGTTACGGTTTTAAAAACAGTCTTACAAGAATTTATTTTCTGAAAATTAGGAGAAAAAAAGATTTTGGTAAAAGGGTCAAATAATATTTAATGTATTTTTTTAATGCATTAAATATTTGAATATAACTTGGGAGGGTTGAGAACAATTTTTGACCGGTTACAGTTAAAGGGAGGATAAAAATATTTAAAAAGTTAATTGATTTCACTCTCCAAATTGTATATTTTAAATTATAATCCATGAATGTATTGAGTTTTTAACCACTAGGAGAATTTATCAATTTTATTAATAATTAATTCTATTAAAAATACACGTGGCAATTTTTAGTAGTGTATTCCTTTTCAGTCATGTTTTTAATACAAAATCCTATTTAAAAATCCAGTTTTTTCCCTTAACTCTTGGTGAATTGAATTAGTTTATTTAGCGCCATTATATATGTTAGAAGAGACTAGTATGATTATCCGGGGATGTATGGTTAGCTTTTAAATATTTTTATATAATAGTATGTATACTGAAGTTATAATTTAATTAAAACATAAAATTGTATTTTGAAAAATTATTATATAAATACTTGTAATATGTTTATTATGAATAATGAATACAAAACTAAAAGAATACTAATATTATTTTATTTTTAAGTAAAATTGGTAATTATAATCAATTTTCTGTAAAATAGAAATATTAATCATGTTAAAAAATTGTTGATATTTAATTGTGAATATTAAGTTTAAATATATTTTTAAAGCCTTACAATATGTTCGTACAAAAATATTTGCAAATTTTACTTCTCTCACATTGTCTACTTGTTCTTTTTTAATTGTTAATTTATAAGGCTAAGATAATCATATTTTTAGACACTTAATTTAATTAAATAATATATTTCTCATTTAACTAATTATCTATATTTAGCATTGTATTTTTTATTAAAAAATTATAATTTAACTACAAATTTATAATTTAATTTATTTTATATAATAATTTTGATATTATAATTTGAATCATTGTAAATATATATATATACGTAATAAATTTCTTGCACATATTTACAATTACCTCTTACACATATAATATCATGTCACCAAAAGGTCATAAATAAAAAAAGGTAAACTATAAAAATATTATATTTGATATACATATATATGGAAATCATGATTTCAAATAAATCAAATTATATCAAATAAAATTTATCTTAATTTATTGTCAAATATGTTTACCTACAAATCCCAACTTCAATAAATATAAATTAACTACATTTGGAAAGCTTTATATTAAATAAGTCTTAATAAAGACTATTATCTAACTCACTTTAAGTATTTTTAGTCTATACATAAGTTTTGAACATGTAGGTAAGAGATCCATTAAACAAATAATGTAATAATGATAGTGGTGAAGTATTTCCGTTTATTTCATATTGAATAATGTTTTAATTTAAGTGATTTAGACCATTAAAAATATTTCCTTTCAATAATTACTTATTGTAGTCAACAATACAAACTATTGATCTAATATATCATCCTAACTATCTAACTAATCTCACCAATTTAATATACATAATTTCAATACATCCGTATATAAATATTTAAATATAAACTCAAGAATTTTAAATATTACATTATCAAACATTTATACATAACATATAGATTAATTTAAGATAAGTAAAAATAGAATTTCACTCTCCAGTCACTTGAGTGAGTAATCATCACTTGGTTGACTTTTATCAATTGAATAAAAAAAGATTTATTAATTCTTATTTTCTCAAACTACATATTATCTCTTAAGAGATGATATATGTCACAAAGTTCATAAATAATTTTTCAACCCAAAATCAATATTTTTGTTTGTTTTATCATTTTGAAATACATTATTTTGGTATTTGAATAAATAGTTGGTTTATTATAGCTAATATAACTCAAATTCACCATCCCAACTATTTTTACAAAACTTTGATAAGACTGTGATTTTTCATTTTAAAAATCAATATATAGTGTTTCTTTTCTTGAATAGTTCATTAGTAGTTTTCTTCCAATTACTTTGAATGGGATACACAAACATTTTGATGCTTAATATAATTAAGGAACAAGCGTTTTGATGCTTGATATAATTAAGGAATAAATGAAGTAGGTAAGAAATGTGTAAATAATAAATAGTGTACCTTGGAATTGTCATCATTTATACTGCTTTTAGTGTAATTAACTTTTACCTCTTTGGGTCTAGTAGACTCACGAGGTCCTTTGGATTTCTGGTCTAGTAAGCTTAATTAATTACATAAGTGTTCCTCAACAAGTAATCAAGATATATTATGATCTTAATAGGTTATTAATTGTATGCTTTTGGTAATCCGAGGTGTATTCAAGTATCCTTTTCTATACTTAACTTGAGCTCCCGAGGTGTATTCTAAGTATCTTTTCTATACTGAACCTTGAACTCCCTTAAGACAATAAAAAAAGTCTTAAAATATGAAGTATCACTTTGAATGACAACGTGTTAGAGATCATTCAGTACATCAACCAAATATCATATTCAAAACATAATAAATTTATAACCAAATCAATTCATACTTTTCAATTTACAATTTCAATCATTTCAACAATTCTAATATTGAACACATTTCACTACACAATATCAAAGATATTAATGATTCAAAATATTATTTTTTATTTAATAGTTGCTTATTTTTCAAGGAAAAAGCAAAATTGAAATCACATCAAACTCCTAGGAATCTAAGGGAACACCACTAAATCAACCAAAATATTCATTGAAAAAATAGATCAATTGAAAACATTTTCCAATTGATAAAATTAGTGAAATCTTAAAATACTTACAAATAAAATAAAAAGAACTAGCATAGGAAATTTTTAAAATAAATTTTGTAGAAAAAATGAGCAACTCTTATAATTTTAAAAAGATAGTAGAAGAAGACAAATTTAGAAAAAGAAAAAAAATATACGGAAAAGAAGAAAAATATAAGAAAGAAGAAATGAAAAGAGAAAATAAGATCACGATACTTACACAAAAGATGTTGTATATTTTTAAGAAGTGTTAATTAAAATATATTAAAACTAAATGTAACACTAAAAAGTTAATTAATATTTTTTTTTCCTCTACACAATTTAGAACTAATATATTTGTTTTATTTATAATATGTTAATATATTTTTGTCACAAATTATTCTTAGTATAAAATAAATTATGGATGTATTTCTCAAACTGATAAAAGACAAAATAAACTGACTAAAAACTTAATTTTTGAAAACCTATATTCTCCGTTAAATTTTTATTGAAATACAAAAGATAATATTTCAATTATTATCCATTAAGAAATCACTCTTCCACCTACCCAAATTTATTCGTTTCAGCTCTTACTTACAAATAAATCATTCACTTAATCAAATTTATCAATAATTAATAATTTAAACTAAAATTGTAAAAGAAATTATATTCCAAAATTATATAATACAATATAAAATTATATTTCAATTTATGTAATTTGAGAAAAAGAAATTATATTCTGAATTATATAATTTAAAATATAATTTTTACATTATATTCTTAATTGTTTAATTCGAAATAAAAATTGTATTTGGATTTTTGTTTTTTATTTTGAGTGTGAAATCCGGACTTGAATGAAGAGAGATATAGGAGAGTTTATTTATTTTTTATTAAGGCTAAAACGGTAATTGAGCTTCCTCCATAGCTGCGAGGAAACCATGGTGGGTGCAGGAAGAAGCCACCCATACCCAACCCAACTATGATACTGGCTTTAGCCCAAATTGAGGAGCCCCACCTAACGATCAAAAATACTAAAATAACCTCCTGGTAGACTTGGACTCAATGAAGACGAGTTCGTGGGAAGAAATGCCGATCGAGGGAGATGACGGTGTTGCAGAAGAACAGAGAAGACCTCTCATCATCAACCATCATTTTGATTCGTCAATTCAATTCCTTCATCAAAATGAAGACACTATCTCTTCTTTGCCATTCAGTCATACGGACACGCCGTCTTTACCCTCTCTTTCCGTTCCTAACCAACGCCTTGCTTCTCTCGATGTCTTCCGCGGTCTAACCGTTGCGGTTCGTCTCCACTACTTCCTTCGTCACTTCAATTACTTCATGTTTATGATTAAATCGAAATCGCCACTAATTCAATACGGTTCTAAATACTTTTACTAGTTTAGCATTAATTGCTTACCATCGATTGAACAAGGAGAGGAAAATTAGCTAATAAGACTATTATTTTTGAATTCTGATTTCAATAACTGGAATGTAGTTGCTTCTCCTTGCATAAAAATGAATCTCTTAAACTCTGCTGCAGTTGATGATATTGGTTGATAATGTCGGAAGAGAATTCCCGTCCTTGAATCATTCACCATGGTTTGGGGTGACACTAGCCGATTTTGTAATGCCATTTTTTCTCTTTGTGGTTGGCGTTTCGATTGCTCTTGTATTCAAGGTAAGTAATCTTCCAAATTCGTAAAATTTACGAAACTGGTGTTCTATGCTTCGGTTTTGTACTGTATATCACTTAATGAGTGATGTTTTGGACTTTAGACGCTGTATACTTTTATTTATATCTATATCTATATCTATTAGTGGCTTTCTTATTTATAGACGCGCAAATAATGAAAGAATAATAACTTCGAACGATGTTTTCGTTCTTGGACAACCTTTCAGAAAGTCTCCAGCAAACCCAATGCTACGAAAAAAGTTGTATTGAGGACAATTAAGCTTTTCCTTTTGGGGCTGTTACTTCAAGGTATGTTCACTTGTTTTTCTTCCATTTCATTACCCTCTCAACCAGCTGAAACTTGTCAGGCGAAGTTCCCATGTATTATTTTGTGCAACTTGGTATTCATTGTTCATATTATTTAAATCCAGGTTTTGTGTAATTGTAGTAATTCTATCTCTATATGTATGTATAAGTGATGCAATTGAAAACCCTTGCTTTAATGCTTTTGTCTGAAACTTATTCATAGGTGGGTATTTCCATGGACGTGGCAAATTGACGTATGGAGTTGATTTGAGCAAGATTCGCTGGCTTGGTGTACTTCAGGTAGCTGCTACCAGTAAATTTGTTAACCGTAACTTTTTCTTTTTTCTTTCGGTTATTTCTAATTCAGTAGGTTTTGTATTATTGTTGTACATGTAATGTTATTAATGATTTACTACATGAGACTAACAATTGGCAGTTTAATTGGTGTTTTGTCAAATAACTTATCTGTTTGATATATAGGTTAATGAGTGATTTTCACTTGCTATCTTTATAATGTCGTTTCTTGACTATAGTCAATGCTTGGTGAATTGTGTTGAGAAAGTAAATCCAATGTTTTCTCAGTAATGTTTTATGTTAAGGATGGTTTCAGATTTGCGATAAGTAGAAGGGTCATATGTCATTGAAATTAGTTGTATTATTTTAGGATATAGGTATTACTGCTGAGAAAAAAAGGTAAAAGCTTGACACTAAAGAAAATAATCAATCACCTTTCACTTTAATTTTTATAAATGTGTTATGAGTTTGATACATAATTTCCTTGTATGGTATCCAGAGGATATCTATTGGATATTTCTTGGCCTCAATATCAGAGATTTGGCTTGTAAACCATAATATTTTGGTTGACTCACCGGCAGCTTTTGTGAGGAAATACTACATTCAGTGGTTAGTTTACTTTTCTTGTGTTTAGTTTTTTCAGGGACTGAGCATGGCAATTAAAAGTTTCGATTTGTATGTTGAATATCACTTTAAAATATACATAACAGTGCAATGTTTCTCTGTCGTTTTCTTATAGATGTTTGTATAGTTGATGATTTATTTGTGCTAATTGTCATACATATCAATGCAGATTTTGTTACCTGATTCATGAAATGATGCATATTACTTTGGGTTGTATAATGCTCTTAAGTTTTTATTTTGACATTGGACGTACTTGTCATGTGTCAAGGATCTTTTTGATATACAGTTCATTATGCTGGATTTTAAGGTGAAAACTTGATTTAGATAAACATTTTTTTTTCTGCGTATTCTGATTTGATTGGATTTTAATCTCTTGAGATGAAAATGTCTCAGCTATCATTAGAACCTGACAATTCAATATAAACTAATGCTGCAACTTGCACCCGAACTTTGTTACAAAAGATTAATGGACTAGTTGTGAATATTGAAAAGTTTTCCTTCATATTGTTAGGCTAAATGAGTAACGTTTATTCAAAAGCCTAAACATATCTTTTATAAACTTTTCAAGCTACTATGTTTGCAAAAATAAATATATAAATGAAATTCAGGTTACTTTAATGGATGCAAGATGCTAGATCTCAGCATCTAAGTGTCAAAATTAAACTTCCGTTGGCACTACCTTTGCTTGCCTTATGATATTCTTTGGCGCTGATTGCTTGTTTCTTTATGCAGGATGTTTTCTATCTTACTATGCTCTGTGTACCTTTGCTTGCTCTATGGTCTCTACGTTCCAAATTGGAAATTTGAACATTCTAATTTGCTTGGGCCCAGTCATTTATCAGTTATTCAAAGTGTGAGGATTTTCACTGTTTTATTGAACGCTGAAAGACATGATAAATTTTTTATTTATGATTTCTTCTTGTGCACTTAACTCATGACTCGTTGCATATAGTAGACAAATTCAACATATAATTTGGTTTTTTGTTGCTCACGTCCTTTGTGGAATCTGCGTCAAATATATAAACCCTTATACATCGCCCCACCCCTCCCCTAATTTTCTGTAAAAAAACCTCGTATAATTGTGGAAGTATTCATAAAATGTATATTGATCACGATTAATTCTCATAGATCAGAGTGTTTACAATTGTTGTATTTTGTTTGGAAATAGAATTGCATATTTAGTCTCCCCTTTTGTTTGTTAAATAAGTTGCTTGGTTAAACAACAAGAGCATTGTTGTGAACTTACAACATTTATAATTACATTAGCTAAACTATATGCTAGTGAAAACCTCTTTTTATTACAAATCTAATTTCTATAATACATCCTAGATTCTAAAATTCCATTAGAAATTTGAGCTATTGAAATATTGGCCAAACAATTACCTTGAAATTTGCTTACACTATCAACTAGTTGTTTAGTATTCGGATGGCATATAAGCGTCTGTTTTGTACTTCAAAATATCACAAACTGTCTCTTTGACTAATCCATAGCTCTTCACTTTTTAAAAGTCAACTTTTTTACATATGATAAAATGAACTATCGTAGACTAGCATCAAAGTATCTTGCTAGTTAAAAATGATGCAGCATACTTAATGAACTGAGAAAACAATAATCTAAAGAGACCAATATTCATAGATAATCCATAAATATTAGAGAATAGATGCAGATGTATGTTATGTCACATACTTAATGAACTGAGAAAACAATAATCTAAAGAGAGTAATATTCATAGATAATCCATAAATATTAGAGAATAGATGCAGATGTATGATGTCACATTATGATGATTGGCATTTAATTTCATTTTTCATGGATTATGATGGCTTGGTTTTCATGATTATTATCATTTTTAGATTATGTGTTATTTTTATGACTCCCCCTACCTACAGGGGAAAAAATTGGTTTGTAGTTTTGTATTTTCGTTATCATGGAGAATGAACTCAACATACCAAATTTGTTTGTCAGGTTCATTGTGAAGTGAGGGGCAGTCTTGAACCTCCTTGTAACGCTGTGGGATTTGTTGATAGATTAATTCTTGGTGAAGATCATTTATACCAGCGACCCGTTTACATAAGAACAGAGGTTATTTATCTTCTCAGTAACTCCTTACTCCTTTATTGAATCTACTGTCACCTCAAATTTAATTTATCATATCTGTTAAATGATCTTATTCGTGACCTTCATTTTCAGGAGTGTAGTGTCAACTCTCCTGACTATGGACCCTTGCCTCCAAATTCACCTGGATGGTGCCTTGCACCATTTGATCCAGAGGGTATTTTGAGGTGGAAAAGCATTCCCTGCTCCCTCCTTTTATCCTTTCTTTTATAATTATTATAGTGTCATTGAAAACGATGTTTAAATCTTCTAATTCGAGTCACCAAGAACAAGATATTTTATTTTATCGAATTTTTGCTGGGTACTTATTTTATGTTATGTTAATATGTTTTCACTGTTCTCTCATGTATTGGTATTTTTATCCTTGAGATTAGATTGGCATTGACATCTTTAAAATACAATCAATGAAGTGTCTGCTAACTGATTTTCTTTAATCTTCCAGTTCACTGATGGCTGCGATTACTTGTTTCATGGGATTGCAATATGGGCGCATAATTGTACTTTTGCAGGTTTTGATTATGATTCCTTTATGATGCCTTAGGTGAAAGATTTAAATTTTTCCCTGGGATATGTCTATTTTCTATGATTCAACTGTGTCTTGTCCTTTCAGGATAACAAGCATAGGGTACTTCTTTGGTCTGTGTTTTCCTTCGCTCTATTGTTAGTAGGATACATTCTGGAGATTTTAGGTACTCTTCTAATTATAAATTTCTTAAGATAAAAAAAAGGTTCTATTCTCTAACAGCGGAATAGTTTTTCAGGAATTCCTTTATCGAAAGCACTGTACACGTTAAGCTACATGTGCATAACTGCAGGGGCATCGGGCTTAGTCTTGACTGCCATCTATTACACTGTAAGTTCATCCTTGTGTCCTAAGTAGAAATAATTTATATCCCAGGAAAGTGCAGATTATAGGCAAATGAACAAAAGGTGGTATGCCGGTACTGCGTGCAGTTAATCTCCTTTCCCAATGATCAAATGTACTGTGTTTTGAGGGCTATTGTTTGGAATCACCCATGCAGCCCTCGATAGCCTTATCTGGTGCACTTGTTGAGTCTATAAGCTGCCACCCACCAGTTGTTGAGCCCATTTGTTAACCCAATTTAATCACTGCCAAAGAAAATAGTGACATTCTGTTCTTAATAGGTGACTATAATCGCTGGTTAATGTTTAAAAACCTTCAACTTCATGAAAACATATTTTCTTGCAGGTTGACATAAAACATCACAGAAAGCCTACAGTTTTACTGCAATGGATGGGAATGAATGCTCTTGTTGTATATGCATTGGCAGCTTGTGACATTTTCCCAGCAGTTATCCAGGGTTTCTATTGGCATTCTCCTGAAAATAATTTGGTAATGTTTGTTTCCCAATGATTGTTTGAATATCTGCTCTTTTATTATAGTTATATAAGCTAGAGCTTGTTTTTCCTTTGAAGATTAAACTTTTACTAATGAAAGTTAACATTCCCCATCCTAGATTTCTGTAAACTCCTCTTGGCCCTGTCAAGTGGCATTTGCCCAAATACTAAACAAATTGTTTGCCTTCTTTGTTTATGGAGTGTAAATTATACTTGTTTGAGTACCTGGTGAATTTGGAATCATAAATTGCTTCCTATTTGCTTTGTACTGAAAAAAAAAAAGTGACAGTGCTCAATGTATAGTGCAACCCATATACATAACTCTTCTCATATTTTGTCCACTAATTGAAATGATTCAAAGTATTTTTCACCCTCTACTCAAGCAAAATGTAAACTAAAAGCTATTTTATTTAACTCAATTTGCATAGTCGAACAAATATAGCATGGTTTGTTTCCATATGGCGAGAATAGTGAATACTACTTTTTTCTAGCATTCCTTAATTTCTCACAACTGCATTTTTGGTGGAGGGATGTCGCTGCAAAGACCTTTTTCATACTTAATTACTAAATTTGGTTATTTGGTAATTTAATATGCAGGTTGATGCCACTGAAGCCTTAATGCAGGCCATACTTCATTCCGAAAAGTGGGGTACAATGGCCTTCGTAACGGTTGAGATTTTATTCTGGGGTATTTTTGCTGGTTTCCTCCACAAGAAAGGGATATATATAAAATTGTAATTGATGATGCAATCACGCCAAAGGCAATGAATTGTATATATCTATGTTCCTTGTGTATATCTTCCATTAGAAACTAGCCATGCTTTTTTCAGTAAGTACTTGTTGGTTATATTTGTTGATTCTCCTATGACCTGCCCAAGTTGTCTTTCTTAACTTTACCTTCATAGTGTCTGAAAGGCATTTACTTCCACTGTCTTGAAAATCTTAATGCGAGTAAAATTCAGCATGGGACTGAACTAATACTTAAATAATAATAGCTTTTGGACGTAAGCCCCCATTACGATAAGTTCCCTTTTGCTTTCCAAAACAAAGTTTGCTACAGCTATTTGCCATTAATTAATAGGGGGAGTAAATACACAGGTGACGAGGGGTTACCCTTCGGCCAAGTGTTATTCTTAGATTTTTCATTATTGAGCCCAAAGTGAGGTTCAAGTTGTACGACAATGACACGTAGTTGAGATAACCCTTTTTCTGCATCAGGCAAACTGTTTCTCACATTGAATCTTACCGTTGGCTTTATCCGAAAATGTGTTCAAGATAGAGACAGTACAATAAAGTCTGTGAAGGAAGTCATTCTGCATTTGACAAAAGATTAAGGTATAGAATTTGAGGGAAAATAATGAGAATGAAAATAAAGGAGAGGTGAAAATGAAATATGTTCAATATAGGATAAAAATAAAAAAGGTGTGAGTTCTATATTTTTCTATAAATTTGTGAAAAAAAATAAGAGGATGTATATTTTGTGAGGATAGAAGCCCTGTATAGTGAAAAAATTAATTTTATGTTTACTTTTCATGTTATAAAAAAAATACAATATTTCTTAAGAAGATACCAAAATCTCTTTTTTTTATATAGTGTTTTAGTGCTTGAGAGAAAAATTAAAGAAGAAATTAGTTTCTCCTTTAAGATTCTTGTAGTTATTGTTTTTTATTTTTGAAGAGATTCAGTTATTATTTTCTCCTTCGAGTTAGAAAGAAAGATGTTATAATTTTCTTTCTTTTTTTTTAGTAAATTACATGTCGGCTTTGTTTTTTTTTTCTATCTTTAATTTTAGTTGTGAGTTCTTATGTTGTTACTCTAGTATCTAACCGTGGTATTAGAGTCGATTCTTGATTGTATTTTGTTGCTAATATTGTATTTTAGTTGTGAGTTCTTGAGTAGCTAGTTTATCTTTCACATAAGAAAGAAATTATTCTTGTTAATTGATGTATAGTGTGAGTGTATGTCTAAAAAAGTTCAGACAAGAAAAGAATTGGTATTTAAGTGAGTCGATTGGTGATCTACCTCTCTTTCCTAGGAACTTAATATACTGATTCTTGGTCTACAAGCATTGTTTCAATAGACAATAATATTCATAATGAAAAGTGAATAAGCCAATTTTAGAGTCATAACAACAAAATATGAGACAAAGAATTTCAATGAAAATAATTTCTTGTTGTGGAAACTGAAGATGAAGACAATTTTGAAAAGAAAAAATTTACAGAACGTAATCTTTTACCCAGGCTCAAAGAGGTTGCTTTACATTTCTGCAAGCACTGTGTGATAAGCAAATAACATAGATTGAAGTTTACTAGAATGGTTACCAAAAGCAAACACATTAGACTTGATTTATTCTGATATGTGGGATTCATTGTATTATGTCTTGGAGGAGCAAAATATTTTATATGATTCATTGATGACTACTATAGGAGTTTGTGGGTGATGCAAACTCGTCTCTAAGACTACAGACAAGAATAAAGATGTCACTAAACTAGAGCCTTGATCAGGAACTTATAAGGAATTTGGGCCCCCTAACAAATTTTTTAGCCCAAGTTTAAAATTGGAAAAGATTACTCTTAAGATTTTGGAGTTTCAAGATAACAAGACATCTACTTATAATAATTGTACAGAGTAATGTATAATTTATTTTGGACCTTGTATTAAGCCAAGTAGAATAGGATTTTGGACCTTGTATTTTGGGCCAAGTAGTGTAGGATTTTGGGCCTTGAAGCCCATAAGAAAAAGTGAATGATCACCTTTGAAAGAAATCTTTGAGAAGGCACCACATGACACTCCAAGTAAGTGCCACATGGAAGCTTCTTCTCCTAGCTTCTTTTGCCACTTGTCCACCACTTATTGGAGAGTATTTGAAGCTTGGGATGCAAGCTACCTTTGCTAGATGATACTCTCCCAATGGAGAGGATCCTCTCCACTAATGGCTTGCCACTTGTCAAGCTCCTATTGTAGAGTTTTTAAGAAGCTTGCAAGACAAGTAATCTTTTAGGCTATAAATAAGTGATTCTTGTAATTGAAAATGGAGTTTAAAATAAGTAATAAAATGATGGCCAATTTTGCCTCTTCAATCTTGTTCATGAAAAAGGGTATTACGAGACAATCTTTTGTTCCACATACATGTCAATAGAATGGTGTGGCAGAGCGGATGAACAAAACTATCCTAGATAGAAGAAGAGTTGTGTTGAGTATAATTGGAATGGCCAAGTGATTCTAGGTATAAGCAATTAAAATAATTTGTTATGTGATAAACAATTGTTAGTTTGAAGACATCAATGGAGATGTGGAATGACAAATCAATTGATGATTATTCTTTCTTACATGTATTTGGTTGTCTTGTGTACATAATGTACAAATCCCAATAAAGAATAAAGTTGGATCCAAAATTTAAGAAATGTATATTCTTAGTCTATGTCGACAATTAAGATCCCACTGCCCACAAGGTGGTTGCTAGCAGGAATATATTTTTTTGCAGAAAATGAACTGCAAAAATGAGTAGACAAGTGACAACTTTTACAAGGGCACCACCATAGTACAGATAGAGAATAAGACTTCAAATAATTCTTTTGATTCATATTAGAAGCATGAAGAACAAGAGCCATATAAAGTTAGTAACAAAGGACTTCGATGATCAACACGAGAAAATGTTAAACCATTTTGGAACTCACAATATGTTATGGAAGTCATGATGCATATTATTGTCTAAATAAAGGATAGCCTTCAACTTTTCAAGAGGTTGTTAGTGGTTCAGATGCTTCATTGTGGATGACGACGATGCAAGAAGTAGAGGCTTTCCATATAAACAAGACATAGAAGCTTGTTCAACCTTTAAAGGTCCAAAATTCACTAATTGCAAATGGGCCTATAAGATCAAACGGAATGACAATGATCAAGTAGAACGCTATTGTGCTATATTGGTAGTAAAAGGATATGCTCAAAAAGAAGATATTGATTTCAGTGAGATATTCTCTCTAGTTGTTAGATTGATAACAATTAGAGTTGCTTTAGCCTTGTGTGTTGTATTTAAGTTATATCTTGAGCAATTGGATGTAAAAACTATTTTTTCATGGATACCTTGAAGACAAAATATATATGCTGCAACCAAAAGGCTTTAAAGAATAAAAACAGCTTGGTTTGGAGGTTAACCAAATCTCTGTATAGTTTAAAGCAGGTGGCGCCTAGGTGGTGGTACAAGAGTTTTGATTCTTTCATTATTAACCTTGCTTACAACAAAATGAGTTCAAACTATTGTACATATTACAATAGGTTTGAGAAAAAATGATTTTATTATCATGTTGTTGCATATGAATAACATTTTGGTGGTAGGTTCCAACAAAGTTCAAATCTAATAATTGAAGGCATGATTGGCTAAGAAGTTTGATATGAAGGATTTGGGATTGAAAAGCAAGATTTTAGGGATGCAAATTTACTGAGACAGAAAAGATAGGAGGATTTGACTTTCATAGAAGAATTACTTACTGAAAATTTTGCGATGTTTCAACATGAAAGATTGCAAGCCAATTTCTACCCATTTCCAATCATTTGTAAGTTACCCTCAAGTATGATCCCTAACAACGGAGCAGAGAGGGTGGAAATGTCTCAAGTACCATATGTACCAGCAGTAAGAAGCCTTATGTATGTTATGATTTGTACAAAACCAAACATTGCACAAGAAGTGAGAGTGATTAGTAAATTCATGAAAAATTCAGGTGGAGAGCATTGTAGTGCTATTACGAGGATCCTTAGATACACTAAAGAAACTTTAGGTGTTGCTATCAGAATTAGTTGTCAAAGGTTATGTTGATTCAAATTTTACAGGTGATCATAATAATAGAATATTTACTCTTGAATATGTGTTTACATTTGTAGGATGGGTAGTGAGTTGGTTATTCAAGTTCCAGGATGTTGTAGCTCTATCTATTATAAAAGCTAAGTACATGGAAACTACTTAATCTTTCAAGGAAGCTATATGGATTCAAAGTTAATGGAGAACTCGAGCACAAACAACAAAAGCTTGTTGCATTTTGTGATAGTCAAAGTACTTCGCACATTGCAAGGAATTTTGTCTTTCATTCCAGGACAAAGCACATAAGCATCTGCCACCATATTTTTTTTAGAAGTAGTAGAGAAAGGTAGTGTAGATATGCAAAAGATACAAACTAGTGAAAACCTAGTAGATGTTATGACAAAATCGGTTAGCATTGACAAGGTTATACAGTTCGATCCTATTACAACCTATTAGAAAAATAAGCAACATAATGGAAAAGAATAAAACATGGTCTGGAGATTTAATTAATTTCATCAAAATCTTAAGTGGGAGAATGTGAGAACAGAAGTCCCATGTCGAGGAGAATTTCCTTTGATGATTACTTTTCATATTATAAAAGAAGCACAAAATTTTCTTAGGAAGACACACCAAAATCTCTTCCTTTTCTTTGTATTGCTTTAGTGTTTGAGGAAAAAATTAAGAGAGAAAACTAGTTTCTCTTTTAAATTTGCCTTAAAAGGTTTTTTAAGTGATTGAACACATTCTTCATGTTTTGGTACACTACTTCCTAGGTCTAATTGGAGGCCTAAAGCTAGCGCAAATGGAAGTCAAATTATGCCTTTATAAACCCTAAATGAAGAAAAGAAAAAATTTGAAGGATTTTTTTTATTTCTTAAAGTTGATTTTTCTCTTCGATCAAATAAGAGATTAATTTAACAATAGAAAAAAAATAAAATAACAAAAGTATAAATAATTTTGCAAAATTATTTTAATAGTGTTCATAACATAATTAAAAAAAAAATTAATAATATGAAGACTATACATGTGTTTACACATGAGAACCATGGAACATGCTTACCAATATTTCATTTGATTTCTTTTTAAACTTCAAATCTCCCTCCATTTTTTGTATTTGAATTTCAACATATGACTAGAATGACTTGGAGGCCACATATGCATAACATTACAGGTGAATTTAGATGACATTTATGTTAGCAAATTTGGATGGAAAAGCTTAAAAATAGTCCTCGTGTGAGTGATTTATTACTTTAGGTCTTATTTTAGACTCTTAAAAGGTAAGTGGAGATTCTATCTTAAGCCAATAAGAAAGATGAAATATTTTCAAGTGACACTTTTCTTCCATCTTCATAAGTCTTCTCCACATTTTCTTGTTTTCTCTACATGTTCTAGCCTTATTTTCAATTTTAGTTGATGTTATACTTTCCTCTGTCAATTCAAGTCTTATTCCTATTTGGTTATTATATTATATTGTTTGATTCAATCTTATCTAGATGTTATGTTCTCCATTTTTTTAATATATCTAGATTTAATCATCACGATAATGTTGTTTGAGCACTACAATTTTCATTTAGGTGAAAATTAAGAAAAAGAGAAATCATTTCCTAACTAATTTAACTTGAACGAGAAAACATTAGATAACAATGTCTGCTCTATCTTATTTTTAATTAAACGTAATCACTCGTTTGAGAGAAAATAAACCAAAAACAAAAAGATTATGAAGAATAAAAAAAGTAATTAAAATGCAATATAGTCAAACTAAATAAGTCTTGACCATTCTAACCTAAATCAAACCCTATCAATAAACTATTTCTAACTCCAATTTACTTCTTAAAAGATCAAATTCAATTCAATACCAATATAATAATTCATTCATAATTTCACTAAAATTTTAATTCTATCAATCTTTACTCCCATCATTAACACAATATATGAATCAAGTTGATTCACTAGATAGAAAAGAAAAAGTAAAAACTCCTTTCATCTCGACTCTTATATTTCAAATTACTTACTAAATAAGGAAAAGAGTCTTAACTTATTTTTAAAAAGTCTTATTCTTTAACAAAATATATCAGTATAAACTTGAACTAGCATATATTAAATCTATTTAATTTAGATCCCACATATATTTACATCGACTTACACATACAAATCATAATGAAAGAGAAAGAAAATGAAAATGAAAAACTTGCTTAAAAACACAATTTTAATCAATTTATATAGTTCTAAATTTTATTATTTTCTAAACTGATTTTCTAATTAAAGAAAAGATAAAAACAATTTCAAGATCTTAGAAAAAATGTAGGAGTTTGAATAAAAAAGTTCAGAGAAATAATAAAACCTTATAAGTGAGATGGAGTAATTTAAATTCTAATTTATATATTAAATATAACTTCAAATTTTAATTTTAATTTTTTGAAGTAGTCCCTATTAAACATTAAAAAGGAAACTGGTCTGACAATACTAGTTTAACCTAGAGTCTCCTAAATCATATTATGCATAACTTACTCCTCCAACTAAGAAAAAAAAAAGACAACTAAGAATCAACAAAAGCAATCCAATCTTGTCTGCTGTTTTCTGAGCAGTACAAAATTAAGTTGGAAACTTTCCGCATAGAGAGTAGCTTGTTCATACGTGTTAAGAGCCAGATATGGTACATATTGTTCCTTCTTATTCAAGACATCTTAAAAGTAGTGAAGAGGTCCCTAGAAGTATTCCATCTCTCTTTTACCATCTTTAACACTGGCCATGTCGTTCCCAAAAGTAAATAAACTTATCATCAAAGAAATAATTATTAATGCATGTTGAGTTTCTCAAGCAATTTTAAAAGAATCTTTTTATGAAATATTTTATTTTATTTTATCTTTTCATTTTATTTTCCTTAAAATGTTTTCAATAATATTTATCTAAACATATTTTTAAAAGCGTTTTTAAGGAAATTTTCAAACATAACTTTTAAGTTTTTTTTTCCTATATATATAAAAGGTAGTGTGATCTATCCCCTTCCCTCCACAAAGTTCCACTTCTCCCTGTCTTACCTTATTCAGAAAACAAAAAACACAAAAAAAAAAAAATGTCTACTGAGAAAGACGCTGATACATCAGACAACACTGTTCAACCATCATCAAGTGTAAACAATCCTGAAAAATGGCACTTTGGAAGAGCACTGGCATATAGAGCAGTTTATGGTATTAATGGTTCCAATCACAAAAAGGGTAGATGTAATGCTGCCAAGATATCACCAAGCAGGCTCAGCAAGGTCTCAGTGGCTACCGGTAACACACAGGATAATCAATAGCTCGAAAATATGTGTTCTTCTATGTATTTATGTAACCTTCTACTTCTAGCATGGATTATGATTTTTAGTGTTCCCTCTGTTCCATTTTTATATGTAGAGTGTAACTTTATGAGTTATGATTTTGAAATCTTCTTGCGCATACACATCTGAAATATATAGTTCACATTACAGTGTTAATGTCATTAAATAAAACCATATATTGTTCCTTTTCTTGCATCACAACCAAGTACTGAATAAATGAAAAGTTCAGTGTGCATTTTGCAAGTCATTGGTCCTATAATGTCGAACTATAACAAAGAGAGTTTAATAATTGATTATGAATTCATCGAACTATAACTTATTAACACATCACTGTTTTATATAATAAATTACTTGATATTTAAGTGGTGAGGCCTCTAATGAAGCTTTCATTTTCTTGTTTCACATTTTCTTTTAGACTGGGTTTTTCTTTATGTGCTTTAATGAAGCATCAATTTTATTATTGGGTTATGATGATTTGATATCACCACGAAAAATGCCAATCATTTCACAATCTTAGATGACGGTAACTAGTGGTGAGTTGACAATCAAAATATTTTTTTAGTTGGAAGTGTTGAATGTATTAAAGAATTCATTTTTTATTGCGGTTTAGGGGTGTTTAAGGTATGAATTTAGATTATTTTGTAAGTATCATCGTGGTCGCTGGTTTAGAGTAATAGTGCTTTAGAGACGAGTTTCAGAGATGATGTTTTGAAACAGTGGTTGGTTGTTGTGTCGCAATTCTCCAATCAAGTGATAGTGTGTTTTGATTTGCAGTGAGATGAGGTAGTTTGTGGACGGTTTTCGTTTTGAGTAGTTGTGTGGTCTTGGTTTTTCTTTTATTGTTCTCCATTTGAGATAAAATGTTTTTTATTTGTTCTTCGTTTTCTTAATTGCTTGGATGTGAACGTATCTCGAGTAAAGAAGGTAAAAATTTGATTGTTAAGGTTTACTTTTATAGTGGGTGAAATAGAAAAATACGAATTTAGATATAATGAAGATTTGTCACATCACGGTTATGGGGATGTATTTTTTTTCTGGGTTATAAAATCAACTTTTTTTTCTTTCTTATTTATTGAAATTGAAATGACTTATGCATATGATATGTCATTTATACTTCATTATATTTTCGTTAAGCTTTATTATTAGAAAGTGATATTTAGGACTAGAGTTCAATTAAAATTAACTTGAAATTTATACCTCTTTATAGGATTTACAACACTTATATATTTACAACACTTATATATGATTTATTCTTATGTTCATTAAGCAGTTTTGATTATATTTCTTCATCAAATTGTGTTATTTAATTAAATCGAGATCATGGAACGAAAAGTATGAATAATGACACCTTCTCAACTGTCGAGGCAAAACAGTGTATCATCATCCTATTAAATGAAACTCGTTTTTTACTTTTGGATCGGAAACAAAAAAGAAAATCTAAAAGTTGGCCTCTACCCCAAATTTATTGAAGTATTTCGCTACTGCTTCATCAATTTGTCAGTATTCGAGTTGGGCTTTTCTATAGTTACGGATATTTGTTTCCTGATTTCTTCCTACATCTCCATGCACAGTTAGAAATGTACAAATATTCCTTTCTTATTGGAAAAATTTTCGAATTATATAATTAAAAAGTTAAAAAAATTAAGTGTTGTATTTTTGGAACTAAAAAATTAATTTCAAATTAAATAATTTAAAATTACTTTTTTTTTTCACTTTTTGTATAATCCAAAATTAATTTCTTCAATTCCAAACAGTATAATTCAGAATTAGTCTTTTTTTTAAATTGATTAAATCAAAATTAACCTTTTTTTTTTTCACTTCGGACTTGTTGAATCTAGAAATTTATTTTCTTTGGCCAATAAAGCATTGTAGACAATGAAGCATTTGGATAGTTAGACCAAAATATACATGTTCACAAGGTATCATGTTCATAGAATGTATGTTTACAAGGTGTCATGGCCTTTAATGGTGTCATGTTCAAGTATGCATGTTCACAATGGTGCCATAGCCAATGCTGAAATTTAAAATGAAGCACTTAATGGTAAGAGATATAAAACACAAAGGTAAAAGGGGTATTTCAAAATATATGGTGGTGTAAGAAGAAAACATGGAGATGCAAAAAGTAATTGTCCATGAATATTTGAATGGGCCACATTGTTATCTACACTGGACGGCTTCTTTCTACACCTCCGTAGCTTCTTCCTGCACCTCTATAAAGAACATGAATAGACTTAAATGTCCTTAAAAATTCTATTAAATAGCCTTAGTACTCCAAACATTTCACTCTACACCTTCATTCTCTTGTGTCGTTGCTGTCTACACCAACCTACGCCAAGACCAATTGCATCGTTGTTCAAGTTCTATCTGCATCGCACCTCCATCCACCATCATTGTCATCATTGGACACTGCTCCCAAATATGTATTGTTGTTATTAAGGAGGAAGGGTTGGGTGGTGGGGTGGTTTTTGTGGTTTTACACACTATTCCATAAGCAATTTTTGTATAACAGACATTTCGAATTGTATAATCTCAAATGTATTTTATTTTAAACATATTTCGGATTGGACAATCCGAAAGGTATTTTCATATCCATAAATGACTTTCAGACTGTATAATTCAGAATATGTTTAAAATGAAACACATTTCGGATTATAAAATCCATAAAGTATTTTTAGATCTGAAAATGCCTTTTAGATCGTACAATTCGGAATGTTATTGGAAAATAAATAAATTTTAGATTCTGCAATTGAGTTTGTATATCTTTCTTTCCTTTTCATCTATTTAAGAAAGTTGTATTAATGTAAGAAAATTGGTGTTGAGAGATTAATTGCTAGAACTAGATGTACTAATTCTCAATTTGAGGGTAGGGATAGCCTACCACATCGGTACATAGAGGAGATCACCAAGAAGGTGGCCAAGATGTTGTTGTTTTTGCTAATGTAGGTGAACGATTCACTAAAGACCTACTGATCCTTCTTTGTTAGTGAGTTATCATGATCATGTGGGAGAGTGAGGTAAGCAATTTGAAATTATCTATTATTTTTTGTTTAGACGTACGATTTTGGTTAGTAACAAAAAGTGACATTGTTACGTAAGATCGGGTAGAACTAAAATTGGTCTCGCATGATAGAAAACTTAGTAAGTTTGAGTTGTCTTGTGCTGAAGTTGAGCCATTTGTGCTTAATTATGGGTTGTTGTCATTGTACATTGAATGTGAAGCAGCCGACAAAAGGTTACTTTCTGCTTTTGCAAAGAGGTGGCACTAAAACACAAACACATTCCATCTGCCCATTGGTGATATCACGATCACATTGCATGATGTGTCATCCATCCTCCGCATCCCTATTGTTTGTTAATTTCTATGTTGAAGTTTGTCGAAGTGGCTGATTTGATGGAGGTTGATCTAGGCGATGAAAAGGCTAAAATGCGAAGTGTTGAGGCGCACATGTATGACTTAGCTGGCTCAGAGAAATTTCTAAGGAGTGTTGTGTCCAATGGATGTGGGAGTTTGCTACAAGGGCATACTTGTTACAACTAGTTGGATGCACAATATTCACTGATAACAGTGCGACCTCGATATTTGTTTCATACCTAGCTTTGTTCAGGGACCTTTGGATGTGGAGATTATTGTTGAGGAGTCGCCATACTTGCACACCTATATGAGCAGTTAGGGGATGCATGTTGTGCCCATACGCAACAATTGAGCGGTAATGCGATATTTCATTTGTTGACCTGACTTGACTTTTCTTCATGTCTACAAGTAACGCATGTTCATTAGGTTTTAATCTCCAAGCATAAGGGTGACCAACTAATATCTCAACCAATATATGATTATGCGTACCACATATGACCTTCAACACCCACCCTTTTTCCTTAGAAGCAAGTTTGCCCTGCAATTTGAAAGGACAATCAAACTTCCTTGTATCTGTTAAAGTACATCTAACTCATGCTAATATATTTTGTACTTACCACTCCATTCACAAACTAACAACAAAAATGTTTTCCTTCCTTATTGATTGTTTACTTTGTCAAATATAAGTATGACAATCACAAAAGTAAGGTTAAAGGCAACTCCACAAACCCATTAAAGTAAATCATCTCGTGTCAGAAATACCTACAACAAAACACACGCCATTCTCATCACATAAGGTGTCCAAATTCTCATACAAATTATAAATAATCAATTTACCTCATCTGTTGTGAAATGAATAATGCATTCACCACCATCAAAGTTAACTAGCTCTAATTATTCCATATCCAATATGTTGTCTACTTCATTGCATATTTTTCTCCAAACATGGTCCTTCATCCTCACATGTAATAACCAGCTTCATTTAAGCAAATAAAATAAACAACAAATCTAAATATAAGTATACTACACATATATATTCCCCATCGATGAAATCTAGAATTCAAAAAACATGTTCTCGATTACCCTATTCTGAAATGCAAACTTACTTTATGGATTGAAATTCATGAGACACAATCCAAAATACAAAAGTGCCTTTTGAATTTGTTCATTTCAAAATATAATTTGTCTTCTAAATTGAATTTTAAATTATACAATTCAAAATATATTTTTATATTATAGATTGAGTTAATCTCAAAGTCAAAATCAAAGTCAAAAACATATTCTGAATTGTGAAATCCAAAATTCAATTTAAAAAGAAAAAATTATATTTCAAATTATATAATTTATAAAACACTATTTTATTTTATATTATAAATCAAAAATACATTTTTCACTTCCAATGAAAATAAATTCTGAAATTTGCAATCTGGTGATTTTTAGAATTACATAATCTAAAATATTAATAAAAAACAACCTACCCCTACTTACCTACTTGAGACGAAAATAATGCCTCTAAACACCTATATTAACTCCTCACCATCACGAAAACACCACCAACCACAACAACACACCACCCACAACTAATAGCCTTGACACCAGCAACGTAACACTATAAGAATACAACCGTAACAAAACTGCAACCACACACTTCAATTTTCACTCCTACACCTTTACACAATTTTTTCTAAGAAAAGTTAAGTCTTTTCTACAAGGATGCTTTGGGAATATCAGATTTTATGGAGGTGTAAGAAGAACTTATGGAGGTACAGGAAGAAGTTGTATATCTTAATGCATATCCTAAAATCTAAAAGATTCTCATTTGGATTTAAGCCCTTCATTGTGGACCGGAATCTAGACAAGGTGTTGAAGCATAAACATCGTTTGATATTTAATTTATTAGTTTTAGAAAATAGAAAGGAATGGAAAATATTTTTATAAATTTGAATACTTTTTAACTATAAGTAAAAACTGATTTTGTTCGATTTAAAATTTTGCAAAATTTTGCTGTTTATAGATTTATGACATTTTTAAGTATTTAATTTCAGTTTTTACCATTAACTATAGTTAGTTAATTTGTTGTTAGAATAAAAAAATTTAATTAACATGATTTGGTTAATAAAATTATTTAATTAATATAATTAAATTATTTTAAGTGCACAATCAATTAAATAATATATTTATTATTTTATATAAATTAGATAATTAAAATATTTTTTTATAATTTAATTTTAATATTTTGTGAAGATTTTTAAAATATTTTTCTTACTTTTTCTTTCAAAAATTTACTTTAAATGTTGTACCTTTTAAAAAAGCACTTATTCTCTTAAATTTCACTTTTAATATATTACTTTTCATATTATATTATAATGGATTGACTTGAAGAGGTTAGAATTGTCACTTAGAGATGTTAGAATATTTATTGTCTAAAGGATAATTACAAATTTGGGATAAATATGAGATGAATATATTTTTATTTACGCTTACAATATTTAATCTTGACTTTCTTAAACTATAATTAAGAAAAAAATTTATTGTTTTAAATAAGATTTATCCAATCATAATTAATTAGACTTTAATTGAGATTATTAGTTAAACTTAGATTTCAAGCATATTTTCTTACTGCTCTTGTTTCTAATTATTTACAAAGATTTTGAGTTCAAAATCCAATCAAATATTTTGTAAAAATATTCTTAAGATTTTCTACAAAGATAACCTTATGAATTTCTTACTTGATTTAGAGAAATCTCCTTGAAATATTTTGGAATATCTCTTGCTACAGATATCGAAAGAGATATTTGTAAGTTAATATGTCATAAAGATAGAAACAATTGATAATTGCAATAATAGTATTAATATTTGAGAATTAAATCTAAGTTAATTTTGTGGAGATAATGAGATTATAAATAGAGATTGGAGAAGGCATGAGGGGAGGACAGTCACACCGTTGCATAGCATAAACTCTAGTTTTATTTTCTTTTGTAATTCTTTCATTTTTGTCATGGAAGGCTAAAGTCTTTTAGGTTGATTCTCTTGTGATTTAACAATGAGTTTTAGTATTTTTGAAATCTATGTTTTTGGAAAAGTTTTTGTTTTAAACACTTGTTGAGAATTCAATTGTTTTTTCTTAACTAGAATTATTGAGTTAATTCGTTTAGTCTTAATCGATTTCTTGTACGCTTAGTTAAGAGATAAAAGATATACATCTCATTGAATAGATGTTTGGAGACAAGGTAAGATATTGAATATATCAGTATACGCTTGTTTTGCTAACAAGAATATGTTGAATATGATTGATGTTTGTTTGATTGAGTTCAACTCTATGAAGAGAATTGAAGGATAATAATCTTAAGAAAGCCAAGGAAGAATTTGTTGTGAAAGAACTTGAGAGTCAACCTATTTTCTTATTATTTTTACATCATCTATTTAAATTTCTTGCACAACAAGCCTCAAACATCCCTCTTTAATTTATTGTTATGACTAACTTTTCTTGCTGTAGATAAGTTTTGAATATTGATTGACTAAATTTTCTATTGGATTCATTGGGAGACGACTTGGAGTTAACTTTTCTTTATCTATACTATTTGGTGTTAAATGGTCTAGCAATGTGTTAGGCGGTCAACATTAGAATTCTCTTAATTTTCTCATGAAACGATTGCAATCAAATTTGGCATCATTTCCAAGGAATCCAATTTGAGTTTGGTTTTCAGTTTTCTTATTTATCTACAATTGTTTGTACTCATTTGCATAATTTAGAAGTTCTCGAGAAATGATACTACTCTAGAAAGAACTTTCACAAATAAAAGAAGCTCCAAATGTGGACAACATTTCATTACTCAAATCAAAGTTAAAATTTACAAAGTCAAACACTCTTATTTATAGTGCTTTAGACATCTAAGCTTGTGGAGAAAGGTTAAAAACTCATCTAAACTCACATAGTGACATGTGGCAACAGTAACTTATGGAGCAAGCTTCAAAGTTCTCTCCATTCACAAGCTGACAAGTGATAAGGATAACTTGTAGCTCAAGCTTCAAAATCCTCTCCAATGAGAAGTGGGAAAGTGTCAAAAGGTGCCTTCTCCATGTAATGTAGCGTTGCAACCCTAACTTGCCATGTAAACTAGGATTTTTAACCTAACTTGACACCTTATTGGACTTCCAACAACCTTAATATATGTGTAGCCCAAAATTCCTATCATATTATTTTATATTTGTACAAGGACAAGAAGAAAAGAAAACGAAGTTCTAATATTTTACTCTTCACAGGAGAAGAGTCTTTTGAAGTCATTCTTCCTCTTCCATTCTTCTAGCCATAACTCTAGTTACTAATCCAAATATGTGATTAAGACACAAAGATTACATCAAAGCTGAAGTTATCTTATATAGCGTTTAATGACAAAAAAGATGAAGTATAGAACGAGATTTATGCAATCTCAAAGAATTGGTACTCACAAGCTTCAACGATCAAATATTTATGAGGAAGGAAAGATTTCAAATACCAAATAATGTGATGTTAAATGGTCAATACGCAACAGATTGCATCAAATTCAAAGTTTCTTGATAAAGCATCGAATGTCAAAATGATGATGTTGCAACATGAGATTTATAGAGATGATGATTAAAGCATCAAGTCTCAACATTAAATTTTTGAATATCAATGGAAAGTTTCAAATGGTTAAACGATCAAGAATATACATTGAAGACTCAAAATATTCATCAATGCATAAGTTTTCATTTCAAACATCCAATGAATACCACTTCAAAGGTCATCATTCTAAAGGCTATATAAAGACCTTAAAGACGAAGAGCAAAAATAGGATAAAAGATATAGAGCAAGATACAGAAAATGAACTACAAGTTTGTGTGAAAAAGATAGTTGTGTCTCGTATATATTATATATGCTACATTAGAGCGTCTAGTGTGTTTGGTTGAGTAGAAACCATTGTAAAAGTATATCCTATGAGCTTACATTGTTCTCTTCATTGAGAAGGTTTTCTCATTGTTTTTAGAGGTCTTAGTCCCATTGGGAGATTGGGACTAGTTTACCTAGAAAGGTGTTAAAACTCATTCTTGGAGAGGTGTTAAAAATCATGCCTGAAGAGATGTAGAATACTTGTTCTGGAGAGGTGTTAAAACTCGTACCTAAAGAGGTGTAAAATGCTTGTCATGGAGAGGTGTTAAAACGTGTTTAGTGAAAGCTCTTAAGCGGTTTGCTTAAGGAGACTGAACGTAGCCCTAGTTGTAAGGTGAAACAATATAAATTTGTGTCTATTTCTCTCTTCTCTATACTTTATTAGACGTTGCCTTTGATCTTTTTTGTAATTCGCGAATTGATTTCGGACTCCATTCAACCCCCTCTCCCCTTCTACAGTCAACTGCACCTTCAACATAAAACACGATAAGGGGAAGAAGTTAATCATCTTTGAGGAAGGGGATTGGGTGTGGCTCCACTTACACAAAAACTAATTTTCCAACCATAAGAAGTCCAAACTCAACCCTCAAAAGAATCAATGACAATGCATGTTAAATCTGCCTAATGATTATGGGTGAATCCTACCTTTAATGTTTGTGATCTTATACATTTTGTAGGTGGAATAGATGATGAGGCAGACCATACAAATTTGAGGACAAATCATTCTTGAGAGAAAGAGAATGATGGAAGATCCTAAGCCAAGGGACCAACAGCTAGGGCTATGGTTCGAAGGATTCAAGCTACTCTCAACATGGGCTAACCCTAGTGATAAAATATAATAAATAGACTTGTAATTAGGCCACATAGTCTAGGATATTTTGACTTATATACGGGCCAGGTATATTAGGGTATTTGGGTTTATATTTGGTCCTTATAGTATTTGATGGTAGATTAGAGTTAAACTAGGGTTAGAGAATTCTTGCTAGGATTTTAATTGAGATCATTCAAGCATCAGAGAAACCCTAAACTAGCCATGCATGGGAGAGAGTGCATACTTTACACATCTTGTACATGTGTACAAGTGTGGAAAGTATGAGTGGACAAATGTCACTTGATCCACTCTATGAGTCACATTTTTAGGATCACATGGAAGAACTCAAATTTAAATTTCTCTCACATTTTCTCTTCAAGTGTTAGAACACTCACCCTATAAATAAGGATATCATCTCTTTATATTTTCAACTTGAAATTAATTAGTATTAATATAATGTGGAGTTCGATCTCAAACTTGTTATTGAGTTTTCTAAGATAATATCTTCATGTTCGACTAGTCATTTTTCTTGAGGGTTGATCCAACATCTCTTCTAAACACCTCTCCACCACTTCTCTTCCATATAAAGCCTCCTTGTGTCAAAGCTTCCACCAATTTTCCTCCATCTTCCACCGATTGAAAGTGCATATACTTGAACTCCATCAAAACCAATGATATATTTATCAGTCAATTTAATAAAGACATAAGAAAATCGGATACCACAATTCTCAAAATATTACAACTTATCACACACTCAAATAACGAAGAACAAATTACAAATATAAAGTTCAACATAATTGAACCTCTTTGACATTAGCAAAGACCACACTGTAAATAACTAACACTATAATAGAAGTAGATAAAGTCTTAACTAATTTAAAAGAATATGACCATCTAATATCTCTGAATGGACAAATGCTAACTATTAGATGGTCTACACTATAATCGACGTAAGACTTTCTCCACAAAGGCCATACGCGCAATCAACTTATTTCCTTCTCCATTCAAATATTCTTCACAATCAGCTGAAAGTTCATCTGTGCCAACCTTCCTTCAAGTATCAATAACGATTTTATAAAAGTACAACAACACTTTATATATATATTTAGGGTTTAATAGTATATATTCATACCTCTTCAATATTTGAGAAGGGTATAATTAACCCCGTATTAATTTCTACCAAAAAAGAAAATGGAAACAGAAACAAGATGGAAATTCTGGTTGAGTACTCCATGCATGCATAGGAAGCAAAATCAGATGCGCAGGAAGCACGTGCACGACATAGGTTGAAGTGGCTCATAACCCTAATGATCTCATGCTTATCTCTTGGTAATGACGATCAACAACGTTAAAGCGCTGCAACTTCATTTGGTGGTAAAACTGAGCAATGAATTCTTCCGCCTTCGCATCAATCATCTCATCCCCTTCTCCATCATGGTGATCACCATTACTATTCTTCTCCTTCACACCATCTTCTTCATTCTCTGCTTCCTGCACCATTTCGTTCAGTCCAACGGCCGAGGCGTAACGGCTGCTAGACGGAGACGTTGTCATCTCCGAAGCAGAATCAAACGCATCATCTCCGGGATCAACGCCATTGGCAAACGGCGTTGAGGTGATCATCTTTTCATTGTTATCATGCCGTGGAGATTGGTTGCTTTGCAGGTGCAGCGGTCTCATGGACCCCACGATCTTCCTCCACACGCTCCTGGACTCATCATCCACAAGAATTTTCGATTTTCGGGAACGCCCTCGCATCATAAAAAGCGCCACCTTAAAAAAGTTCTTGCCCCCCTTTCCCTTCTTGCGGGAAGAAAGACTGGTTTTGTTGGTAGGTTCTTCATATGGGGTAATTGCCTTTTGGGTATTGCTAATGATCATAGAGTTTTCAGCGTTGGGCTCCATCATGCATTGGAGAAAGGAAATTATAAAAATATAACTAATAATTATAACTAACAAGATATATTTCACCCTGCTACAAGCAGGGGAAATAGAAGAGTCTTGCGAGAAATCCAGGCAAGGAGGAAAGCTAAAACACATATTAGTGTGTGTATATATATATACTAATATGAGAAATATTTCAGGTTAATTGTGCATGGAAGTTAAGGAAGAGAAGGAGCCAGCACAGCATTATTATTGTAACTATAATAATAAACAGTGGCATAGTGGCAAGTTGGTTTATGTGGGGACATTATTGTTTGGGGGAATTCTAATATTGGGATGGTAATATACCAGAGAAGGAAGGATCATGAGTAGCGATATTTGAGGCAAAGGATTCGCAGGGAAGGTTTCTGTTTCGGGACAACTGTTACCGTTAATTTTTTGTTGCTGTTGGTCCTCCAGTTGAACAGAAAAAGACATCGTTCCCCTCTCTCTCTATAACAATCAAATGGGACTTTTATAGTTGCAAGAAATGAAACCCTAGAAAAAAAAAATTATGAGTTATTAGAGATAAGATGTATCAATTTTGTTAGTGCCTTTTTAAAATAATACATTTTTACTTTTAAAATAGGAATATATTAAAAGAATATGCTCAAGTAGGTATTTTTTGAAAACATAAACTAAAGAAAAATAATAGATTTTTTTATTATTAATTCTGAATAGACTGTTGATTAAATATAGGAATGTATTGAAAACAATAAAATTTTATATTTGAGAAAATATATTACTTACTTAAATTATCTTTATTTATATGGTGTATCAAAATTTAAAAATAAAAATGAAATTAGTTAACACTAAAAAAAAAAATTGAAATTATATATGGGCAAAATCCGTATGTAATAGCCAAAAATCCGTATATAATCATTTTACATACGGATTTACATAGAATTTATGTAATTTATCGACAGAATATTACATACGGATTTATTCTGTATGTAACGAATATTGTTTAAAAAAATTATTAACATTTTTTTTTCTTTTCAGTTTTATTACTACCTTTATATTTTATTTTTACTTTTAGTATATTTGTTTTTAAGAATTATTTTTATTATTGTTTTAATTAGTTTTATTAACTGAACTTACTACTAAACCAGAGTAATACTATTATCATAATATGATTATTAGCATTCTTATTATAATTATTGTTGTTATTATTATTATTATTGTAATTATAATTTCTATAATTAATAATAATACTAATATTAACATTATTAATAATATTTATAATATTAATAATAATAATAATAATGATAATATTACTAATAATAAAAT